>Ga0209965_1000137_pt1 | contig 24974 bp, 23 predicted proteins | sample SalPon2_B_H2O_MG_FD_185707 | JGI IMG/M metagenome (GOLD analysis project Ga0209965, IMG submission 185707) | Salt pond water microbial communities from South San Francisco under conditions of wetland restoration - Salt Pond MetaG R2_B_H2O_MG... | ecosystem: Environmental > Aquatic > Non-marine...
TCGTCGAACCGAACGAGGTTGTAGCCGCGTCCTTCGCGTTCGCTCGCGCTCGCGCGCTCGGTCGACCCCGGATAGGTGACCCACGTGTCGGCGACCTCGGCCCGCCCGGGTGTGTGGTTGTCGCCGAGCAACACCGCGTCGAACGCGACGTCGCTCTCTTCGAGCACCACCTCGGTGTCCCAATCTGCGTGCGCGAAGGGCTCGAAGAGGCCGTGCGCGACGAGCGTGGCGTACGACGCGTCGTGAGGCGCAAAGTCGTACGCGAGCTCGTCACGTCTGGATACCGGGACGTGATCGAGCCCATAAAATGCGGTGTCGTCGACCGTGATCGGCTCGCTGCCGAGTCGCGTCGCCAGATCGAGCCGCTCAAACAGATCGAGCCACTGGCCGCCGCGAGCCGCCTCGTGGTTACCAACGACTGCGAGAAACGGAATGTCGGCGTCCGCGAGCCGTCTGAGGACGCGAATCGTTCCCATGAGATCCGTCAGTGCCGGCCGCCGGTCGTGAAAGAGGTCGCCCGCGTGAACCACGGCGTCGACATTGCCGTCGATCGCGTCGTCGACGACGGCCGCGAACGCGTCGAGGAAGTCCTGCCGTCTGACCGGCGAGTGGTACTGCGCGTACCCGATGTGGGTGTCGCCGGTGTGAATCACCCGTGTCATCGTTCCGATGGTTCACCCGTCGGAGGCTTAGTGGTTCCGGGGCCGTGATGGGCCACCCCTGAATCGGCGTCATGGAGACCGATAGGGCCGGCGTTCGGCTGGCATTCGGACTTCGGTTCGAGTGTCGATGTCGACCCATGTCCCGACAGAGAGGCGGCATCACAGAACCTGTGGTACGCGGTGAGCGCCTCCCGGCCGCGGTCCGCGCACTCGTCGTCTCCCGCCCGGGCCGCCGCGTCGACAGCGCGTTCGAGCCGATCGAGACCCACGGCACTCACGAACCCGGCGGCTCGCCGGAGGTCGTCTCGGGCCGCGTCACCCTCGTCGATCACAGCCGTGTACGGGCGCGTCGTCGTGTCCGTTCGTAGTGCGAGCGCCCGAAGGGCGCGCTTGACGTCGGTTGTCGAGACCATACCGGCACTGGTGCGTCCTTACACGTGAACTGTCGCCCGCGGCGGCTCAAATCGAGAGCGTGTATACCCGCTTGCGAGCGTCAGTAAACGAGAACCGCGCGTCGATCACGCCGGCTTCCTCCAGCCGAGACAGGGCGTACCGAACAGTCCGAGGCGGCAACAGCGTCTCCGCCGCGAGCTCGCTCTGTGTCAGCGTGTCGTTGTAGTCGAGGACCTTCGCGACAAGCTTTGCGCTCGGCGGGAGGTCGCGAATCGGCTCCCATCGGTCTGCAGGCGCTTCGTCGTCGACGGCGGCGACATCCGTGGCACTCATTCGTACGGCCACTCACTCATGCTGCAAAATAATATTTACTATCCATTTTTATTACTACTGAAAATACTACGTCTGGCGGTCACCCGTGAACGTGCCCCCACCCGAAGCCTCTTATCTGCGAGTCGCCTTCTTTGATTCAATGAGTGATACCGTCGACGACGTCGACATGCCGTACGACGAGGGGTCGGCGTCGAGACAGGAGAAAATCGAGACGCTTCAGGACCGTCTCGAGGTGCTCGAATCGCAAAACGAGGAGATGCGTGACAAGCTGCTCGATGCCAACGCCGAGAATAACAAATACCAGCAGAAGCTCGAGCGGCTCACCCACGAGAACAAGAAGCTGAAGCAGTCGCCGCTTTTCGTCGCCACGGTGCAGGAACTCACCGAGGACGGCGCGGTGATCAAACAGCACGGCAACAACCAGGAGGCGCTCACGGAGATCACCGCCGAGATGCGCCGACAGGTCGAGCCGGACGACCGCGTCGCGGTCAACAACTCGCTTTCGATCGTCAAGAAGCTCGAAAAAGAGACCGACGTTCGGGCACGCGTGATGCAGGTCGAACACTCGCCGGACGTCAGCTACGAGGACATCGGCGGCTTACAAGACCAGATGCAGGAGGTTCGCGAGACCGTCGAGATGCCGCTCGAACACCCGGAGATGTTCGAAGACGTCGGTATCCACCCGCCAAGCGGCGTCTTGCTGTACGGGCCGCCGGGTACGGGTAAAACAATGCTGGCGAAAGCGGTCGCCAACGAGACCGACGCCACGTTCATCAAGATGGCCGGCTCCGAACTCGTGCACAAGTTCATCGGTGAGGGAGCGAAGCTGGTGCGCGACCTGTTCGAAGTCGCGCGTGAGAACCAGCCCGCGGTCATCTTTATCGACGAGATAGACGCGATCGCCTCAAAACGGACCGACTCGAAGACCTCCGGCGACGCCGAGGTTCAGCGCACGATGATGCAGTTGCTCTCTGAGATGGACGGCTTCGACGAGCGCGGCGAGGTGCGGATCATCGCCGCCACCAACCGTTTCGACATGCTCGACCCCGCCATCTTGCGCCCCGGGCGGTTCGACCGCCTCATCGAGGTGCCGAAGCCGGGCACTGCCGGCCGTGAGATTATCTTCCAGATCCACACTCGCAAGATGAACCTCGCCGAGAGCATCGACTTTGCGCAGCTTGCAGAGATGGTGGAGGAAGCCTCCGGTGCCGACATCAAAGCAATCTGTACGGAAGCAGGGATGTTCGCTATCCGCGACGACCGCACCACGGTCACCAACGCTGACTTCCTGGAGGCGTACGAGAAGCTCCAACAGGACACCGACACGGGCGCCGACGACTCACTGGCGTTCGCGTAAAACCCTCCCCGCGCTGAAGCGCACGACTGCCACCTTCCTGGCCGACACGCCGTGGCCGACTAAGCCGACGGAGAGTACGCCTCGATTGCCGCACGGTATCCCGTTCGAAACGTTGGATACACGAACTCGTAGCCGAGCGCCCGCAGTCTCTCGTTCGAACACCGCTTGCTCGTTCGTATCCGCCGCGCCGCTGCCGCCGAGAGGTCGCCGTCCGCAATCCGCTCCGATTTCGATCGCTTCGGCGGCGCGTCGACGCCACACTCCGCAGCGAGCCAGTCGGCGAACACATGTTTATCGACCGGTTCATGGTCAACGACGACCACCGGCTCACCGCGGGCAACGTCCGCCTCAAGGAGGTACCGCACCGCGCCGGCTGCGTCGTCGCGGTGGACCATGTTGAGGTAGCCGGCGGTGACCGGCCCCTCGATGTATCGTGTGAGCCGATACCGGTCGGGCCCGTACAGTCCGGCGAACCGCGCCACCGTCCCGTCGATGCCGTATGACGCCGCCTCTGTCAGTGCAACCGTCTCGGCCGTCGCCAGTACGCGCGTCTTTGCCGTTGTCGGGTCAATCGGCGTCGACTCGTCGACCCACCCGCCGTCGTGGTCCCCGTAGACTCCCGTCGAGGAGGTGTACACGAGCCGGTCCGGCGAATTACGTCGCGCACCGTACTCTTTGATCACGTTCCGTAATCCGTTGACGTAGACCTCACGCGCGACGTCTGCGCCGCGACCCCCTGCACTGGCGGCGAACACGACTGCGTCGGCGTCGGGGAGCGACTCTAGTGTGGCCGGCACCGTCGCGTCTGCTCGCACCGCCGTGACTGACTCGTCGATCGTCTCGACACGCTCCAGCCCGTCCGGCGACCGCCGCACACCGGCGACCTCGTGTCCGGCTTCGGCAAGCTGACCGGCGAGTGCACACCCGATATACCCACAGCCGACGACGACGACGTTCATCGTTTTCGGCGCTCGATGACCGCCAACACGTCTGCGAGCTGTTCGAGAGTCATGGCCGTGCGGCCCTCAAGCGCCTGTTGTACCTCCTGTCCGGTGAGGTCGACCGCTATCTCGGCGGCGATGGTATCGACGTCGAGTACCGCCGTCGTCATCCCCAATAAGAGATGATCCCTGAGTTCGGCGACGATCGTTTCGGCGTCGTACTCAACAGTGGTGGCGAGCACCGCGGCCCCCGCTTCGACGGTGAGCGACGACGCGTCGCCGTCAAGGACCGCCGCGACCTCGGCCGAGTCGAGTCCGGTCTCCGCAATTATCTGGTCGCGGTCGTCGCCCTCTACGGCCTCACGTAAGCACGCTTCGAACGCCGCTAACAGCGAGTCGGCTTCGATGGCGTCGTCCGCATCGGCAGCATCCGGGCCGCTAGTGGCCGTCTCGACGCATTCGTGGAACATACCACCGATCGGATTCGGCGGCTCAAAACGGCACCGGTCACGTTGTCGACACGCTCGCGCTGTCGCCCACGCGCCAACGGGGCTGCCCGCGACGTCACCACCCCGGCGATCGCTCGTCGCGGGTGCCGTCGACGTCGCCGACACCGGGTGGACCGGGTGGCACCGCGACGACGATCACGGTCCCGGTCTCGAACGCCACCGGCTCGTTTCTCCCCAGCTGAATCGTGTCACCGCCGACGGTCGTGGTCACCACCGACGCCTCACGGACGTACTCGAACTGTCGGTTTGGCGGCCCGACATCTGCGGTGAGCGTGAACCGCGGGTACGCACCCCGAACCTGGACGCGCCAGGCGTTTACCGTGGCGATCCAGTAGGCGGGCACCGGTGCCACGGGAAGCCCGGCACCGACCCGAGGCGTCGAATTGGGCACCCACCGCTCGGAGGCGTTCGCGACAGCGGCCTCTGCGCCCATCTCGATGGCTCCGGCTAGTTCGGCCCGTGTCTGCTCGCGAGCGAGCTGTGTAGGCTCGTCAACGAGGCTCACGGGGATCCGGACGTCGTCACGGCCGGTCGCCGTCATCGTCGCAACCCGCAGTCGAGCCGCGAGTGCGCGACGTTCACTGGCGGTGAGCCCACCGAGACGCGACGCCTCATCGGCGACTGCCTTCACGTACGTGCCATCGCTGACGGCGACGGCCTGGGATCCGACGCCGTCGTGTCTCGCTGCTGCGGCTGAGACGGCAGCCCGGCGCTGTGTGTGTGACAGGTCAGTCCGCTCGTCTATCGCGTCGACGAGCACCTGGTCGACGGTACGTAGTGACTCACCAACGCGCTTTGCAAGCGTGTTCCTATCGGCCCGGAGGTCCGGGTCGGGGGTAGCGGCGAGTGCACGGTCTGCAGCGAGCAGCGTCCGTCCGGCGACGCCAATCCCTACGCGCCCGCCGTCGCCGAGCAGTCGGTCGATGATCCCAGTCGATACGTCACTGTACGGCACGGTGACGTAGTTCACGTTTCGCGTCGCGAGCGGCCGTATCGACCCGTCGACCGCGTCAACGGCTCGTCCATCGACGGCCGTTCGCGGAAGGTATCCCGGAGCGGCGTCTGGAACGAAGGTGACGGCGCCGCCGGGGCCGTCCGCCCCGACCGTGTACGGGTCGACGTCCCGTGCTGCCTCTCGACCCGCCAGCACCTCACCGACTGACGGTCCGCCGAGCGCTCCCTCGACGCGCTCGAACAGCGCGTCCGTCGTCGTCTCGCGTTCATCACTTGCTACTGACAGCTCTGAGAGGACGGCATCAATGTAGGCGACCCGAACAGCAACCCTGGCTCGGTCCGCTGCACCGTCGTACGTCGTCGGCGTGTCTACCAGTTGTCGGCGGCGGTCCCGCACCCGCTCGGCGAGTTCCGTGTACGGCGTCGCCTCGCCCTGAGCCATCGACTCCATCGAGAGGTCCGTCTCTATCGCTTTGATCTCGGCTCGGACGTCGTCGAGGTCGGCCGCGATATGGTCGTGAGCGCGTTGTGTTGCCTGTCCGTACACGGCCGTGGACCGGCGGATATTACCCGACTCAACCGCACGCTCGGCGAGTCGGTCGACCGAACCAGCCGTCGCGACTCCGAGCGCCTTTCTGGCCGCTACCGGCGTATCTCCGAGGTCCGCCCCGCCATAGCTGTTCCCCGCACCGAAGGTTGCCGCGGGTCGCCGGGGGGCGTCGTCGCGCGGGGCGTGTGCACCCCGTACCGTTACCTCGACTCGGTACCGATCGGTTGTGCTTGCGTGCGTCGTGCGAAGTCCCGCGGTGACTTCTCGGGTTGCTGTGACCGGTGGCCCACCTGCTACCGGGACCGTGTATGTCTGCTTGACGATCCGCTCCCATCGGGCGGAGACGGTTCGTTCGATGACGACTGTTCGCCTCACGCTCCCGAAGTCGACCCGCTCTCCGGGACGAACAATCCCCGACGGTACTGCATTCGGCACGGTGCGGGCTGGACGCACACTGACCGTCTCTTCGACGTCGATGTCGACACGTGACCAGCCGTCTTCGGAGGGATCGGGATGTGGGGGACGTGGCCGACCGCCGTAGCTGACCCGGTCTGCCTCAACTGTGAGTGTGGCCTCGACCCGATGGCTCTTTCGGGCGATCGTCTCGACCGCATCGTGTACCTCGACCGCGGCGACGTCTGCTGTGTGCCCGACAGCGACGCGCCGCGTCGTATCGGTGTGAGATCGGGCGGCCTTGAACCCGTCGCGGTCGACAGCTGACGCCGGCACCGGTGTCCCGATCACCGCGTCACTCCAAGCCGCCTCGTCGAGTGGCGTCGGCGCGAGCAGATCCGTGATTCCTGTCCGCGCTGTTGCCGCGGCCACTCCACCGCGCGCATCCGGATCACTTGCGCCGAACACGTCGCGCTGCACGCGAACGATCCCCGCATTCGTCGAGAGCTCGACGTGCCGGTTCGAGAGCACATTCTGGATGGGTACCTTCCCGTACTGGCCGTAGCCGCGCGCCCACGTGATCGGATAGAGACTCGCGGTCAGCTGACGACCCAACCCCGGCCCCTCAACCGGTCCGTTGTTCAACCGTCGTTCGAATCGCGTGGTCCGATTGTGTGCCGCGAGCGTTGGCACGGCGACGACGACGGATCGATCGCGCGTCTGCTCGGCGGTTATTCGGCCGCTGCGCGTCGCACGAATCGTCACGTTCTCGAAGACGACCCGCGTCGCGGTCCCGTCCGCAGCCGGCTGCACCGTGACCTGCTCGCGGAGCGTCACAAGCTCATCGGAAGTAAGTGGCGTAGTGAGCTGATCGAACCGCGCAGTCGCCGTGACACCGCCGACTGACGCCGTTACTCCTGCGAGCGCCCGGTGACCGGCGAGTGCCGCGCGTATCCGAAAGGCATCTTCGAACGCGGTACCTGGCCGAACGGCGGCCTCGCTGGCACCGCGGTCGCCCGGTGTCTCTCGTGGTGGCCGCACCACCGGATTGGCAGCGGCCGTGTACGCAGCTTCGCGCGCAGCGTGTCTAAGTGCGGCCGTCGTATCTGCGTCCACGCGGTCGACCGCCCGGTCGACGCTCCGGTTCTCGCTTATAAGGCCCTGATCGACAACCCCGGCCGCGTACGTCGAGGCACTCACAATCAACAACACACCAATCAGTGCGAAGGGTACACGGCCCCGTTCGTCGCCTGCAATCGACACCCTCCGACGACGCCAGTTTCGACGAGGCCGACGTCGGATCCACCTCCGACTCATGGGTACCACGCTCGTACTACGACCTGACGTGATTCTTCTCCGTCACGTCTCGACGACGTCGGGTGACGCACGACGGCCGCACTGACGTCGGCATCCGGCGGAGGGCTCGGCCCGACACTAACGATAGTGGTCGCACCGTCCTCGGTGCGTACCGCAGCCACGTCCGTGCTGACGACAGCAACAGTCTCGTTGTCGGTGGGGTCCGTCGCTGAAGCCACTCGATCGCCCGGTCGGACCGATCGCCGAACGTCGACTCGCGTGCGCGGTCCGAGTGCGTCTGCCACCGCCTCAAGTGCGAGCGACCGAAACCGTGCCGCCGTCGCATCGGTATCTGGCTCGACGGTCGTCGCTGCGATGAGCAACTCGATGAGTGTGGCGTGGACTGAACGGGTTTCGTTATTCTCACTATCGGTGACATATCTCACGGTCGCCGTCTCGGTAACGAGTCGGTCGGCGGCGTCCGAGGCTGTACGCTCCGTTGACGCCGGATCGGTATCGACGCCAGCAAGAACGACGACGCTCGCCGACACGCAAAGCAGCAGCACGGTCACGTCGAGGACGGTGCTCGTCATCGGTGCACCGCCACGCGTAGTCGTCCCCTGACCGTCTCACCGGGTCTGATGGCGACGGACACTGGTCGCGTTGCGATCACCACCGTGCGCGGATCTAGCTCACCGGCAGGACTCGGTGTTGCTCCACCCAGCCCGACCCGCCAGGTGCGGCGGTCGGTCGCGATCTCAACGGTCGCTGGCGTCTGCCACTCGAGGTCGTGCCGTCGGCTTGGACGGACAATCCCACCGACGGTCAACTCTCGCTCCATGACGTCGAGTGTGGTGTCGGCCGATCGCTCCGTCGGCGTCGGTGTTGCGGCGTCGAGAGCGACAATATACAGCCCGAGTCCTGCGCTGACGGCGAGGACGCCGACAAGTGCGGCAACCGGCTCTACAGCGGCTCGGTCCACGCCGTCAGTCGGCTCACCCGACCAGCGTGACACGATGCCCTCCATATACGACCCCTCTGACGGTCAGGCGATCTGGTGCCGGTCCCCACCGGTGGGTAGCCGCCTGCGCCCGCGCCGCTGCATCGGCAAAGGCTGTTGGGTCGTCGAAGACCCGGTCTGGCGGAACTCCGGCGAGTACCCGTCTGAGTCGCGCGTGCTCAGCCGTCATCGACGGTGGGACAGGCGTTATCGGCGCACCACGTAGCGTCGCGCTCGCAGTGCCGCCGTCACTCGCGATCGCGATTCGATGAGGAGTGATCCGGATTCGTTCCGCTGCAAGCCCGTGTTCTGCAGTTGCGGCGTACTCACTGGTCGCCACAGAGTCGACGGTATGTGCGAGCCCCGTCGCGTCAGGCGGTGGCGTCGTCGGCAGCGTGGCGGCGACGCCGAAGACGGCGACACTCACGACCGCCAGCCCGACCCACGTGTACATGGCGTCGGCGTGTATCTCGAACATAGGGGGATTGGCCGCAGTTCCGTATATAAGCTGTCGGCCGCAATCACCACCGCCGCTCGGGCACGGTCACCACAACAGCCCAGCCGCGACGAACGCGACAAGATAGGTGACCGTCGCGGTCGGCAGCGCGATTCCGATGCGATAGGCCACGAGTGTCGCGTCAAACCCTCGCTCGAGTCCAGTCGAGAGGCTGGTGAGGATTACCGCAAGGATGAGCGTATACGTCCCGACGATCTGGCCGAGCACCGGCACCGGTAGCGGGCGGGACCCGTCACCATCGCTCGTAGCCGCATCCGATGTGAAACCACCGAGCCCGCCCCCGCCCGACGGGGCGGCCCCACTACCGCCAGCAGAGAGTGAGTGAAGACCATCGACGCCCGCCGCGTCGATACCGGTCGCAAGGGCGACGGTCGCGCCGCCAACGAGCGGTGCGAACACCGCCGCGGTGTTCGAGAGCGTCCCTGTTACCGTCGCCAGCTGTCGGCGTGCGTCGCGCTCGAGCTCTCGGAGCCGTTCGAGCTGATCGGCGAGTTCCAACACCACGTCGCCGGCCGGCCGACCCTCGCGAGCCGCGATGGCTAACAACGCGACGGCCCCTTGGACCCGCGGTGATGGAACCGTCCTTGCCGGTCCACCCTCGCCGACGAACGCCTCGCGGACGTCGACTCTGAGCGTGTCGCTACGGCGGCCGGCGCGGGCAAAGAGATCGCCGGTCGCTCCGGTGAGCCGGTCACCGGCGCTCGCGATCGCTCGTTCCACCGCGACCCCTTCAGCGACTGCGCCACCGATGATCGTCATCGCGTCCGGCAGCCCGGACTCGGTCTCATTGACACTCGCGAGAACGACCCGGCGCGGTCGGACGGCCACGAGTAACGCGGCTCCGATTCCGACGCCGGCGGCACCGACCGGTGCGGCCCATCGGGCTACACCCGCTGCCGTCGCGACGCCAGCCCCGGTCGCAGTAATCGCCCCAGTGACGATGGCGTGTGGTCGGCGGTCCGGCACTGCTGGGTGATCGGCGCCGATCTGTGGCGGCGGGAAAGCGACCGGTCGCTTCGCGAGCAGCCACGCACCTGCCGCCACCAGCGCCGTGGGGAGGGCGACGAGGTAGACGCCGGCGACGACCGACGCCGGAAGTGGCACGCCGGATGCGGCCGCGGCCGGTAACAGCGCGACGAATGCGAGTGGTATCAACACTCCGAAGGCGTACAGCGCCGACACCGGTCCCTCAACTGCGCCTACGAATGCCGCCAGCCGCTCCGTTGTTCCCGTGAGCGTCGCCTCGAGTGCACGATCGAGTGATCGTCCGCGCCGTGCTGGTGGTGCGGCCGCTGCAGTGCGAAGGAGCGTCGACGCGCGTTCGATCGCCGGAAACCACTCGCGCCATTCGTGTGCGAACGATCGAAGCCCGCTCGTCGGCGCGTTCACACTCCGGCGTTCGTGGCGGGCGAGCGCTCGCGCGAGCGGACCGCGTCCGGTTCTCGCGGCGAATCGAACGGCCCGCTCGGTCGACGGGTCGAGCCGCATGCACAACACCAGGCGGCCGACGAGCCCGGGTGCTGCCCCGAGGGCCCGCGTCCGGTGGAGTGTGGCGAGCCATACTGGTACCCGGTGGGCGGCGTGCGTCGTCGCAAGTCCGAGGGCGGTACTAACGAGGAGTCCGATGAACGGACCGGCGAGCACGGTGGCGAGGACGAACGCGAGTCCCCCTACGACTGCCCCCGCCCGATACCCCGTCTTGATGACCCACGTGGCGTTACGATGCCACCCGAGGAAGCCGATCGCTCTGTGGAGCTCGGCCGAGCCCATCTCTGCGGAGTCTCCGTGCCCGGAACCGTGCTTGTCGCCGGCAATGGCCCGTACGGTATTGACGACTCGCGTGACAGTCCTCTGCAGTCGATCGATACGTCGTTTGGCGTCCTGCGTCATCGGTCGGCCTCCGACCGTGTGGTCTCGATCGAGCGGCTCTTGACGTCGGTTGTGAACTCGTCGACTCGCTGTGTGATGTGCTCGCGAACGTCCGCGTACGATTCGTCGGTTCGGGCGAGTGAGGCGACGAGCCGGCTCTCGCCGCGGTCGACCCGTCCCGTCGGCACAAGTCCCTCAACACCTCGCTTAAACAACGGATGGAACCCGATTTCGTCGCCGTGGCCGGTCACTTCCGTGATCGTCTCCACCTGATGGGTGTCGAGTACGACGAGGAGATCCGTCGCGGCGAACGATGAGGGCGGGACGCCGAGATCGGTGACAACGCGCTCTTTGACCGCCCTTGGGCTCTCTCCGTGGATCGTTCCGAGGACCGTCTCGCTCGCGGCGCCGACTCGCATCGCCTCGTAAAGTGCGGTGGCCTCTTGTCCTCGAACCTCCCCGATCACCAGTGCCCCACTCCCGAGCCGGAGCGCGGTCCGTACCGCCTCGCCTGCTCCCGGTCCAGTACTGTCGCCGACGCTGAGCCGCTGGACATCTCTTCCGGCCGCTGTGAGCGCGTCCGCGGGGAGCTCGGGCGTGTCTTCGATCAGGATTGCCCGCGTGCTCGCTGGGAGCTCCCACAAGAGCGCTCCGAGTGTGGTGGTCTTTCCGGCGCCACGGCCTCCAGCGACGAGTCCGGCGACACCGCGTTCAACGGCAACCGCGAGGAGCCCTGCCGCCCCGGGCGTGAGTGTCCCGGACCCGACGAGCCGTTTGAGCGTCCACGCCTCGGGGGTGCCGCGTCGGAAAGTAAACGAGAGGCCGTCGCTCACCGGTGTCGTGGTCGCTGCCACCCGCACCGTGCCAGACTCGGCGTCGATCGACGCGTCGAGTACCGGTGTCGCCCGTGAGAACGCCCGACCACTCGTCCGGCGGAGTCGTGAGGCAAGCGTCGCCGCACCCGCCGGCGGTAATCGAACGTTCGTTCGACAGCGCTCGCCGTCGAGCACGACGCGGAGTGGATTTGCCGTGACCGGCGCCGACACCGTCGCGTCGCTCACCCGCTCGTCGGCGAACACGTGCTCGAACGCGCCGTACCCTCGTGTGTGCCGGCGGAGTACCTCGATGAGTTCAGGTACCGGATCCGATTCGTCTGCGACCGCCCGAACCGCCCGTCCCGGCGCTCTGTCTCCACCAACGGGGTCCACGAGCAGCCGTTCAGCTGCGGCAGCGAGCGTCGCGAGGGCATCGTCGTCGAAGGCCGCCCACGGTGGGGTGAGGTGGTACGTTGGGAGGGTGTCCGAACGCGCTTCGTATCGTCGCACGACCGCGCCCGTTTCGAGCTCCCATCGATCGCCGAGCGCGGCGCTCGGCGGTGGGTCGGCGGCGATACGCGTGGACGCCACGGTCGGCCCGACGTGGGCGCGGACCACCGCCGCCGTCTCTGTGGCGTCGCCGACGGCGACGTCGAGGCCTGTCTCAGCGACGATCCGACTCGCGGGTCCGGCCCGCCCGGCTGCCTCACGCGCTGCCCCGACCGGATCCCGCCGTACCCGATCGGCGAGACGCGTCTCGTAAAACGCGACCTGTTCGTGAAACCGTCCGGCGGCGAGCAAACACGCTGCGGCTCGCCCTGCGTACGTCCGCTCGACGCCTGCACACCTGGTCCGCACGATGTCGGCGTCGCGTTCGGCGAGCGCTTCGACTACGGTGGCGAGACACGCCGGGCTGGCTGCGAGGTCTCCCCGACCCGCGCACGTGGTCGCATCGACCGACAGAACGACCCGGTCGTCGACGCCCGTCCCGACCGGACGGTCGAACGACGTCGCACAGTCACACGAACCGTCACTCGGCGATTCGGAGCGTAACGAGAGGTCGGGTAGCATGCGGCACCTGGCCGCGGCATGGTACATAAGCCGTCGCCCACACCGGACTGAGCCGAGTTGATTCCGTGAAATGCGGTCGCTGGTTGGCGGTTACTGGTAGGCGGTCGCTGGGAGGCGGTCGCTAGGTGGGTGACGGGTCGGTGAACGGCGCTCATCGCTACCCCCGTCCGCTCACCGATCTCTAGCGATGCGGACGGTCGGGCCGTCCGTCTCGACGAGCCGGAGTACGAGTCGACTCTCCCCACTCGTCCGAAGTGGGACCGATTCGCCGGCGACGTCCACGTCGACTGTGTCGGTCGGTGGTGGAATATACACCGTCCGGAGGGACCCGTGCCGGAACCGGTAGACGAGCTGGACGCCGTCCGTGGCGGATTGGGTTGCGTTCGCTGGGGCGTCGACGATCCGTAACCGGTCGATCGACACGGCGGTGAACCCGCTCGGGGCGGTGACGACGAGTATGGACCGCCCGGCGAGCGCCGGATCGGTGACCGCGACCGAGTCGGCCGCCAGCCCGGCCGCAGCGCGCTCGATCCGGTCCGCCGTCGTCTCGACTCGCTCCGTTGAGGTCGTCACCCTGGCGTCATCGATCGCAGGCATCGAGACCGAAAGCAATGCGACTGAGAGCAGGACGGCAGCGACGACGCGGATCACCATCGTCCGCGATGGCGGTTATGCTTGACCGCGATGCGACCCGGTAGTCGGGACTCAGACGCGCTCACGGAGTCGATCCAGTGCACGGCTCGTCACCGAGTCCAGGTCGTCGGCTGTAGGCGCGTCATAGTCGGACCCGTCGTCGGAGGCCACAGCACCGGCGTGGTGATTGGTCGTCGGGACCGCGGCCGCGAGCGACGTCCCGTCGACAAGGCCTTCGCCCTCGTCGGGTCGACGTGCTTCGAGGAGGGCGTCGTCGCGATCGGTTGTGTATCCTTCGTGTGCGGCCGTTGCTCGTGCGAGTGCAAGCTCCGCACGTCGTTCGACGTCTCGGTTGACGGCTCGAATGGCACCTGCGTAGCCTCGAACGGCTTGGGTCGCCGCCTCAAGTTCGTCAACGCGGGATTCCAGCGCCGAGAGTCGATCTGCAAGCGACGCCCGCTCGTCAGCGGCGGCCGCCTCGTCGGCGATCGACTCCACAGACCGGTCACTGCCGGTGAGTGCGCGCTCAACCGCATCGAGCCGGTCGGCAAGCCGATCGTGCGTCGCCGTCGATTCGCGGTCGCCGGGGGTAGCAGGCATACGCCACCTGGTTTCGTTCCGATACTTAACTGGTCGCCTACTGTCCCGATTCTGTCCCGACGACCTGGTTCCGTACCTTTTTGGCTTCCCCCGGTGGACGCTCACTCGATGAGCACACCGTGGGACGACTGGGACCACGTGCTGAAGGTCGACCCGGACAAGCCGCTTTGTGAGGGGGAGACCTTCGAGGACGTCTGTCAGACCGGTACCGACGCGATCGAGATTGGGGGGACACTCGACATCACCGCTGAGAAGATGACGCGCGTCGTCGACGCTGCGGCTGCGTACGACGTCCCGCTCTACCAAGAGCCGTCGAACCCGGCGGTCGTCGTCGACTCGCCCGCACTCGAAGGGTACCTCATCCCTACGGTGTTCAACGCCGGTGACCCGATGTGGATCACGGGCGCGCACAAAGAGTGGGTTCGTATCGACGACCTCGACTGGGACCGAACGCACATGGAGGCGTACATCGTATTGAACCCGGAGGCCTCGGTCGCCGAACTGACCGACGCGGACTGCGCGCTCAACGCTGATGACGTCGCGGCGTACGCAACAGTTGCAGAGCGCATGTTCGGCCAAGAAATCGTCTACCTCGAGTACTCCGGCACCTACGGCGACCCAGCGGTCGTCGGGGCGGCCCACGATGCGATAGCAGACGCAACGTTATTTTACGGCGGCGGCATTCACGACTACGACTCCGCGGCTGAGATGGCGGCCCACAGCGACGTGATCGTGGTCGGTGACCTCCTCCACGAGCAAGGGGTCGACGCCGTCCGCGAGACGGTCGTGGCCGCAAAGGATGCGTCCCCGACGTCGTCGGCGTAGCCGACCGCTCGTCTCTCACTCAAGGCTCTGTGTATCCCTCGAGCATAGTTTCGACGTACTTCGCGATCACGTCGACCTCGAGGTGAACCGGGTCGCCGGCGGCCTTCTCAGAGAGTGTCGTCAACTCGTACGTCGTCGGAATGATAGCGACGTCAAACTTGTCTGTGCCCTTCTCGGCGACCGTGAGCGAGATGCCGTCGATCGCCACCGAACCCTTATCGACTAGATGGTCGACGTGTGCGTCGGGAATCGAAAACGTAAATCGCCAGTCTTCACCAACCTGCTCGACGGCGCGAACTGTCGCGACCGTGTCGACGTGCCCCTGGACTACGTGGCCGTCGAATCGTCCATCTGCGGGCATCGCGCGCTCGAGGTTGACGACGTCACCGACCGCGACCTGGCCGAGGTACGTCTTTGCGACCGTCTCGCTCGCGAGAAACACTTCGAACCACTGCTCGGCCGACGACCCGGGGTCTCCGGTCGACGTCGCGTCGCCGGTCGACGTCACCGCTCCCTCGCTCTCGGCCTCGACGCGCCCGTGTGCTTCGACCGTCAGACAGACCCCGCTGACGCTTATCGACTGGCCGTGATGGAGGTCGTCGAACCCATCGACGCCGACGCGGATCCGGAGGCCGTCATCTGTCTCGGTCCGTGCACGGACCGTCCCGGTTCGCTCGACGATGCCGGTGAACATACAGGCTGTGGGTCCGCAAAACGGATAGCCGTTCTGGGATCGCCGCCCGCTCCCGTGGGCTTATCTCGGCGGAGGTGGTACAGGCTGTGTCGATGGGACTCGGCATACTCGATACGATCGGGCTGGCCGCCTCGCTGGTGTTTGCGCTGCCGCTCGCGAACTATGCAGTCGTGCGCCTACTTGAGGGACACGTCGCGCTCGGCGGTGGGCTCCTTGTCGTCTCAGTGGCGATGGTCGTCCTCCCGCAGTACCTCCTCGATCCCGGCCGACTTATCGGCTCGCTGTTGCGCGGCCTCCTCCCGTCGCGGCTTCAGAAAACCGCGTCGGGTTCTACGGCTCCGGGCGAAGACGATCCAACCGATCAATCGTCAGACCGCGTCGAGCATTGACATCCTCCCCGCGCTGAAGCGCGAGGCTTTCTCCTCGATTCTCCGTAACCACGAGGTGGTCACTCGTTGCGGGCGGTCAATCGGCCGGCTGTCGGATGGCGCCTGCGTCGGCGAGGAGCTCGCGCACGAACCGTCCAAGAAGCGCGAGCGTGGCGAGCCCGAGCGCGGCGGCAAAAACGACGACGAGCGCCGGCACCGGCGTGATGCCGTCGCGGAGCCCCATCGCTGTCTGTCGAACGGCGTTCCCGGCGGTTATCGTCGTGACCGCGAGCACGGCGGTACCCGCCGCCGAGAGGAGCGTCCCGGGACGTTCTCCCGGAATATCGTACAAGAGTACTATCACCAGCGCGAGCGCGAACGGCGTGCCGGCTAGCCCGAGCGCCAACGCTTGGACGAGCAGCGGAATGAAATTTCCGCCAACGAACGCCCCTGCGGCTGACACTAGCGCGGTCCCGGCGAGCAGTGTTCGGTACCGATTGTCTGTGACCGCCGGCTCCCACGCTAACGCGTCTGCGACGAGGAACGGTGCGACGACGGTGTTGCCGCCGAGTGTCGAGACGGCCGCGCCGAGGATCCCAACGAGAAACAACGTCTCTGCGGCCGGACCGACAGTTGGCGCCAGCGCCTGTGCCGCGGCGGCCGCCTGTGGGGCGACGTCACTCCCGCCGAGTGCGCCCGCGACAACCAAGAAAATCGCGAGGCTGTAGGCCCCGAACGCGACGAGCATCGACGCCCCGGCATCGAATCGTGCGAGTCCCTCGTCGTCAGCGGTCCATCCGCGAGCGCGGACAGTGTAGGTGTGCATCGTGATCAACGTGACGTGGACCGCACCGCCGAGGACGCCGGCAGCGGTGACGGCTGCCCCGGGCGGCGTCGACGGAACGAGGCCGGCCGCGGCGGCACCGAGGTCCGGCGGCGCGACGGCGAGCGTCGCGACGAACACGAGAACGACTGCTGAGACGATCGCCTTCGCGCCAAGCTCGGCGACCCGGTAGCCACCTCCAGCGAGCCCGATAGCCAACACTATCGCCCAGAGTACGCCCCACACCCGGGCGTTGAGTCCGAACAACGACGCCGACACGTCGGCGAGTCCCTTCATAATGAGGAGCTGAGCGACACCACAGACGACGACTGTGTCGACGACGAGCAGCCAGGCCCACCGATTTCCGAGTCGGCGCTCGACGACTCGGACGATCCCTCGTTCTGTGCGCGTCGCGAGCCGTGCTGCGAGGAGCAGGGAGACGAACCCCGCCGGTGCCGAGAGGACGACGACCCAGAGGAGGTCGTACCCGTAGCCGACGCCGGCGGCGACGAGCGCACTGATAGTCGCCGGTCCGGCAGCGATCGCTCCCGCGAGCCACGCCGGCCCCATATCGGTGAGTCGACGCTGGAGAGTGTTTGTGGCCACCTCAGCCACCTCCCCCGTGACCGCACCGGCTACTGTCACGTAGTGTGGGTGACGCGTTAGTATGGATCTCTCGTCTCTTCGTGATCCATACAGACGGAGGTCGTGTGACGACGGATGATCGCGCGCTGATCGGCATATTACTTGGTACTATTGGTAAGTAATAACATTGGTGAAACAAGGAGGCCGATAGCGTCGCTCATCACTTGGTGTGATATCACACGGATACGGTGGCGTCACACAGGGGCAACGGTATCCGCGCCCGGGGTGATCTCAGCCGATTCAGTCGTCGCTCTCGGCGACGTGAACCGGCGCATCCTCGTTGGCTCCGCTTTCGACGCTAACACCCTCCCAGTCGTGGTCGGTGTGGTATCCCTCGCGGGCCTTCGCGCTCGGAGCGACACGGATGAACTCGGCCTTCTCACGGGCGGCAGCGATCGTGTGTCTGCCACAGTAGGAAAGTCCCGACTGAATACCCGCGGTAAACTCTCCGACGACGTCTGCGACTGGCCCCTTGAACGGGGTCAGCGCCTCGACGCCCTCGTCTGCGCGCACGTCGGCCTCCTTGTCGTCGCGCTTCTCGGCGGCGGCCGTCGTTGCCATCCCACGAGAGCGCTTGTACCGTGTCCCGTCGACCTCGAGGACTGTTCCCGGTGCTTCTGCGGTTCCGGCGAAGAGACTCCCGAGCATCACCGTGTCGGCTCCCGCCATCAGCGCCTTCACGGCGTCGCCGGAGGTGCGAATGCCGCCGTCCGCACAGATGGTCACGTCGGCCGCGTCGGCGGCCGTCGCACAGTCGTCAACGGCGGTGAGCTGTGGGACGCCGGCGCCGGCGACCTTCCGCGTCGTACAGTGTGACCCCGGACCGATCCCCACCTTGACGCAGTCGGCACCCGCGGCCGCGAGGTCCTCGACGCCCTCTGGTGTCGCGACGTTGCCGGCGACGAGGTCGGTGTCCGGGAACGCCTCGTCGAGCTCTGCGACGACTGACAGCGTCCGCTCGAGGTGGCCGTGGGCCACGTCGACAACCAGCGCGTCGACGCCGGCCGCGACGACCGCCTCAGCGCGGGCGACGTGGTCCTCGTTGATCCCGACGGCGGCGGCGACCTGTTCGTCCGCTGCCGTCACCGTCTCGACCTGTGTGGCTTGTTCGTCGGGCGTCAAAAACCGGTGGAGCACCCCGAGCCCACCGGCCCGTGAGAGCGCGATCGCCAGGTCGGATTCGGTAACGGTGTCCATCGCGGCCGACACGAGCGGCGTCTCGAGGTCGATAGACGGTGTGAAGCTCGTCGAGAGGTCGACGTCGCTCCGGCTGTCGACGGGCGATCGGTGCGGAATCAAGAGGACGTCGCCATAGCTCAGTCCGGTTCGTAAGTCGTTCATTTCCCCTCACTATAGAGAGTGTTTGTCGATTTAACCCCCTCGATTTGTGCGGGTGGCAGACCTCACGTGTTGGATTCTGCGGGCACCGCTACGCGCAGGTTCCCGGCGGGCGAGACGACGCCGGTCGCCTCCGGCGAGATGAGAGTGGTACAGCCGGGCTCCTCGACGATCGCCGGTCCTTCGAGCTCGTCGCCGACGGCAAGTGCGTCCCGATCAACGATCGGCGTCTCGAGGTAGCCGCGGTCATCGAAGTACACCGACCGCTCGCCGACCACGACCGGTCCATCGGCCCCAGCGACTGGATCGGACAATGGCGGGGTCTCGACCGTCCCCGCGACACGGAGCGTCACGAGCTCCAGCGGCTCTGTGGGCATTGCGTACCCGTAGCGCTGCTCGTGGTGGGTGTGGAACCGGTCCATCGCAGTCTCGACGGCTTCCGTGTCGAGCGTGTCGCCCGGAAGCGGCACGGTGAGCTCGTACGCCTGGCCCTCGTACCGGAGGTCGAGCTGGTGGGTGTACGATACCGCGTCTGCGTCGAACCCCTGCGATTTGAACCGCGCTTCGAGCGTTTCGGCAAGCGTCTCGAGTTCGTCGGTGATTCGCCCGAGATCACGGTCGGGTCCCGCGTATGCACGTGACTCGTCCATTCGGACGTCCGCGAGGAGCAGTCCCCGTGCCGAGAACACGCCCGGACTCCGCGGGACGACGAGCGACTCCATCTGCATTTGCTTTGCGATCGCCGCGGCCTGAAGCGGCCCCGCCCCGCCGAAGGCGACGAGCGAAAACTCGCTCGGGTCGCGCCCGCGTTCGACGGTGACACGGCGGATCTCTCGTGTCATCTTCGCGTTCGCAATCTGGACGACACTCGTCGCCGCTTCCTCGAGAGACACTCCAAGCGGCTCGGCAATCGCCTCAGCAAACCGCGCTCTGGCGGTTTCGATCGCATCGGTGACGTCGTCTGGCAAGAAGGCGTCGGGGTCAATCCGCCCGAGGACCAGGTTGGCGTCGGTCACCGTCGGCTCCGTTCCCCCGCGTCCATAACAGATCGGTCCGGGGTCAGCACCCGCCGACCTCGGTCCTACTCTGAGCCCGCCGGCGTCGTCGATCCACGCGATGCTTCCGCCGCCGGCACCCACGGTGTTGATATCGACGAGCGGGGTGTTGATCGGCAGATCGGTTATTTCACCCTCCGTCGAGCGGACGATGTCACCTCCCTCGACGATGCTCACGTCGGCGCTCGTCCCTCCCATGTCGAGGCCGATCGCGTGTGGGATCTCCTCTGTCCGAGCGACGTCTCGACAGGCGACTGCTCCGGCCGCCGGGCCGGAGAGCACGGTTCGAAGCGCAAACTCGCGCGCCTGTGTCGTGCCGAATATCCCGCCGCCAGAGTGCATCACGTTCAACGGGGCGTCGATGCCACGTGCTCGCACGCCGTCGTCAAGCCGGCGCAGGTAGTCTTTTATGCTTACCTTCACGGCCTCGTTCAACACGGTGGTGACGGTTCGATCGTACTCGCGTGTCTCCGGGTAGACGGCCGATGAGAGCGCGTACTCGAGGTCGGTCTCGGATTCGAGTAGCTCGCCGATCCGTTGTTCGTGGTCGTCGGTCAGGTACGAGAACAACAACGAAACGACGACTGAGTCGACGTCGGCTGCCTCGAGGTCGCGGGCGGCTGCGCGAACCGCCGCCTCATCGAGCTCGTCGACGACGGCGCCAGAAGCGCCAATACGCCCGGGAACCCCGTATCGGTGTCGTCTGTCGACGAGGCTCGGTGGTGTTTCCGCCTGGAGGTCGTACAGCGACGGTCGCGTCTGGTCGCCGATCTCGAGTACGTCACGGAGCCCCTCGTTCGTTATCAACCCGAGGTCCGGGAACTCGCCTTCGAGTACCGCGTTCGTGCCCACCGTGGTGCCGTGACTGAGGTACGAGACACGCGCGGGATCGATACCGGTCTCCGCGAGGATCGTATCGATGCCGTTCACCACGCCCTCATCGAACGCCCCCGGTGTCGACGGCGTCTTCGTCGTATACACGGCGTTCGTCGCCGCGTCGTAGAGGACGACGTCGGTGAACGTCCCGCCGGTATCGACGCCGATTCGGACGCTCACTGGTGGTCACCTCCGTCGGTCGCCGCGTCGCGACGCGCGGCTCGACAGCGCTCCGTCGCGGCCGCGTCGAGCTCGCCGTCGGCGATGACGACGCCGTACGCCCCCTCTGCTTTCGAAACCGAGACCTTCCCGTCGCGGACGTCTTCGAGGACGTCCTCGGGGTCGCGTTCGAGTGGAGTGCCGTACCCGCCACCACCTGGCGTCTGAATGCTCACCACGTCGCCGGGGTCGAGCGTTGTCGTCGATTTCGAGGCGAGCGTTGTCTCCTCGGCCGTCTCGGGGTTCCGGTAGAACCGTGCGGGGCGGGCCGCGTGGCCGCCAAAGATACCCCACGGCCGCGACTCGGTCCGGTCAGTGAGCAACGAGAACGACGCCTCGTGGTCGTAGAACTCTAGATCGCGTCGGACGCCGAGCCCGCCGCGCGTTCGGCCCGCTCCCTCGGAGTCGGGGATCAGCTCGTACCGGCGGACTCGAACCGGAAGCTCGGCTTCGAGCTCCTCTATCGGGCTGTTGGCCGTGTTCTGAAAGTGCGTCTGGACTGCGTCCATGCCGTCGGTCTCGGCGCGGGCACCGTACCCTCCCGCGACAGTCTCGTAGTAGACGTACTCCCCGTCGTCGCGGGGGTCGTTGCCACCGTAGGCGACGTTACAGACGATCCCCTTTGTCGCAGCGATGGTCTCTTCGGGGACGGCCTCGGTGAACGCCTTGGTCACGAGGTCGCCGGCGCGCATCGCGATCTCCCACCCGCCGGCTACCGGTCGGTCGCGTGAGGGGTTCACCATCGTACCGGCTGGGGTAACCGTCTCGATCGGCCGGTAAAAGCCATCGTTCTTTGGGAGGTCTTCGCCGAGGAACGCCATGACGACCGCCATCGTCCCGGCGAACGCCATCGCCGGCGTGCAGTTCAGCGGTCCCTCGTTCTCCGCTGCGGTGCCAGTGAAGTCGATCGTCAGCTCGTCGTCGTCGACGGTCAGCGCGAGCGCGAGCGTGACGGGTTCGTCGGTGACCCCGTCGCCGTCCATCTCGTCACGGGCGGTGTAGGTGCCGTCCGGGAGCGACTCGATGGCGGCTCGGACCCGCCGCTCGGTGTACGCGAGCAGCTCGTCGAGTGCGGTTTCGACTGCGTCCGTGCCGCGTGTGTCGTACAGGGCCGACACGCGATCGTCGGCGATCCGGTTCGCACCCAGCTGTGCCTGGTAGTCGCCGCGCCGCATCGATGGCTCGCGGACGTTTCGGAGGATAAGCCCGAGTACGTTCTCGTCGTACGTCCAGTCGGAGACCGCTCGTACTCCCGGGATGATCATGCCTTCTGCGTACAGCTCGGTGCTGTCGTTTGGAATTCCGCCGGGCGTGCCGCCACCGATGTCGACGTGGTGTGCGGAGTTGGCGGCGTAACCGACGATCTGGTCTTCGTGGTACAGCGGCGAGATGAGCATCACGTCTGGGAGGTGGACTGCCCCCTCGTAGGGGTCGTTGACGAGGATGCCGTCGCCGGGCTCCAAACGGTCCTCCCACTCCGGGATGAGACGGGGAACCACCGAGACGAGCGAGCCGATGTGTTGGGGCGCCACGTCGTGTTGGGCGATGTGGCGGAGGTCTGCGTCGAACAGTGCACACGTGTGGTCGCGCCGGATCTTGATATTCGTCGAGTAGGCGGTCCGCTGGAGGGTGACGCCCATCTCCTCGACGACGCTCTTTAGCGAGTGCCGAAAGATCTCGAGCGTCCCGGTGTCTACCATACACCGTTTGCCTGCCCGGTCGACAAAAACGTATTCCCCGCGGACCCTGCTCACTCGGTTGCCGGTGGCGCGTCCCACTCGGCGCCGTTGTCTTGAGGGACGTACCCGAGCACGTCGCGGGCGTGTGTGGTGTCGACCCAGGTGCCGTCGTTGTCGCTGACGCCCCAAAACACATCGTACGCGACGGTGTCGTCCGTGAGACACCGGTCGACGAGCTGGCCGAGGTCGCGGTGTGAGAGCCACGTGCACTTGAGCCGGTCGGCCATGTACGCGTACTCGTTGCTCCCGCGCTCCCACCACCCCTCGTCGACGCCCATCTCTGCGAGGCCGTATGGGTGGTCGTACGCGTCGTCGAGAACCGTCTTGATCCGCAGCGAGTAGAACCGCTGTGGGGCGTCTCGGGTGTTCGTCACGTACGTCGGGTGGAGTTCACCGAGCGGGTTCTGTTGACTCTCGACGAAGAGTCGCCCGGCCGCCTCGCCGAACACCTTCGACAGCCCGTAGAAACTGTCCGGCCGGACCGGATCGGTGTGTGAGACGACGAGGTCGTCGTCTGGGTCGTAGATTTCTGGTGCCCGCTCGATCTCGTACATCCCGACCGTGTGGATCGACGAGGCGAACAGGACCCGCTCGACGTTCGCCTCGGCGGCGGCCTGGAGTACATTGTACGTCCCGATAATGTTCGTTTCGAGGATCGTCTCCCACGAGCCGCTGAGGTCGACGGCCGCCGCGAGGTGGATCACGGCGTCGTGGCCCTCACAGTGCTCGCGGAGCGAATCGCGGTCAGTGATGTCGGCGACGACCGTCTCCCGGTCCGGGTGTGGCTCTACGTCGAGTGGGGTGAACTCGTACCGGTCGTCGTCGCCGAGTTCGTCGAGGATGGCGCTGCCGACCGTTCCGTTCGCACCGGTGATGAGTACGCGCATGGTCGTCGGTGTAGAGACCGCCGCGTACCGTAAGTGCAGGGGGCAGCCGAGCCGCGCGTACTGTCTCGATAAGTGTCCGGTGTGACCGTTGGAGGGCTATACGAACAAGACGACTCCGCGACACCCAGGCACTGTTTCAGCCACATTCTCCCCAATAACGTGTGTAAGTGGCACTGTGATCAAGACGACTCCGCGACACCCGGACACTATTTCAGCCACATCCTCTCCAGCCGATTCCATACGTCTGTGGGAATGACTATACGAACAAGACGACTTCACAACAGCCGGACATCAATTACCGCCACTTCCTCCCCAGTCGATTCGCTCGCATACGCTGGTGTGAGAGTTTTACCCAACACGACCACACGAGACTCGGACACACTTTTCAGCCACACCCTCCCCAGCCGATTCGCGAGTCGCCTGCAGCGACTCGCTCATCCCTCGCACGCGCTCGCGAGCCCGCCTTCGGCGACCTCGTGAGGCGCGCGCCACCGCGGTATCTAAGGATGATGGCAAATTTACCTCCACTTCGATAATCGAGACACCACTGATGGCGCGCGCCTTGTGGACCGCCAAAGGCGTGTCCACAAGCGCGTGCGAGGGATGAGCGAGGGGCCGGAGGCACCGAGCGAATCGGCTGGGGAGGATGTGGCGAAGTGGTGCCCGGAGACTGTGCGGTCATGTTCGTCCCAATGTCTACACTGGTCTCGTACGGAATCGGCTGGGGAGGGAGTGGCGAAGTGGTGTCCGGAGACCGTGCGGTCGTGTTCCTCACAGAATCATCACATTCGTATAGAATCGGCTGGGGAGGGAGTGGCGAAGTGGTACCCGCGTGTCACGAGGCTGTCTCGGTCACACTGTGTTCTGCAGTCACTCACGGCAGCCTGCACGATCGAGCCGACCGACCGACACGCTCGAACCCAATCGATATGAACGACATCCCCCTCGCTTAGGACCCAATCCCGAAAGGATTTTGCACGCCTTGCGCAGAGTGACAGACACATGGTGAATCTCTGGGAAGACCTCGAGACGGGCCCGAACGCCCCCGAAGAAATCTACGCTGTCGTCGAGTGTCTGAAAGGCGAGCGCAACAAGTACGAGTACGACAAAGACGTCCCCGGCGTCGTCCTCGACCGCGTGCTTCACTCGAACGTCCACTACCCCTACGACTACGGCTTCATTCCGCAGTCGTACTACGACGACGAGGATCCCTTCGACGTCATGGTACTCGTCGAAGACGCCACCTTCCCTGGCTGTGTGGTTGAGGCGCGCCCAGTCGCACTGATGCGGATGGACGACGACGGCGAGCAGGACGACAAAGTGATCGCGGTCCCAACAGAGGACCCACGGTTCGACCACATCGAAGACCTCGCCGATATCCCCCAACAGATCCGCGATGAAATAGACGAGTTCTTTTCGACGTACAAGAACCTCGAGGCCGACAAGGAGGTCGAGACGCTCGGCTGGGAAGACAAAGCCGCGGCGACCGACGCGATCGAACACGCCCAGGCGCTCTACGCCGAGCACGTCGAATAACTCACACACATCGTCGCCGCCCGCTCCGATGTGTTATGCGCATGAGTAATTTTTTCGGTGCGGAATCCATACTTAG
>Ga0209965_1000139_pt1 | contig 24845 bp, 14 predicted proteins | sample SalPon2_B_H2O_MG_FD_185707 | JGI IMG/M metagenome (GOLD analysis project Ga0209965, IMG submission 185707) | Salt pond water microbial communities from South San Francisco under conditions of wetland restoration - Salt Pond MetaG R2_B_H2O_MG... | ecosystem: Environmental > Aquatic > Non-marine...
TCAGGTCAGGCCACTGTGAGCGTGGTGGACGCAGCTCACAGAGCCGGTGGACGAGCTCTCCGAATATCCGCGGCTCGACGTCCGTGACAGGTTCTGGCTGACCGGCAGCCTGCGTCGTGTCCGCGGCGGCTGCAGTGCCATCATCAACGCCGTGTCGATCATCTGGTGTCTCGTAGACGTCCTCGACGTAGAGCGTCCGAGCATCGTGATTGCGGCGTATCTCACCGTGACCGCCACGCAGTGCGGCAAAGTCGGTCGCCGAAAGCTGGAACTGCCAGGCTGGCTGTGCTGGCGACGGCGACAGTGTTACTGTCGGGTCAGTGGGCGGCTGGCCTGTGTCAACCGCGACCGCCGGCGTTGGAAGCGTCACTCGATAGGACCCCTCGCCAGTAAGAACCACTACTCGGGGCTCATCTGTTTTTGCCCATCACCACATGATGACAAGTACGCGCATGTGCTACACTTCTCATGCGCTGCCTCCGTCGGGAATCTCGACCGTTGATCCGGTGGATTCCATTCTGTTGATTGGGTTATAATACGCGTTTCGAGTTGTGCTAAGCCCTCCACAGATACGTCTTGACGCTCAATGCGGCCGTTTTGTGTAAAAACGATTCGTGGAGATATTCGTTCAACGTCCGGTTCAAATGTCTTGTTAGCCCACAACGCGTAGACGCACAGTTGGAGTGATTGATCTTCAAATGTACTTGGCTGGCGGGATTTCCAGTCATAGATGACGAACGTATCAGCAGCTTGCTCTTCAGGACTCGACTCGCGAACACACAGATCAGGACGGACCCAAACCGTGTTTCCGCTGACGTCGAACGAATGGGTTTCCTCGTGAAGGATATACCGCTGTGAGTGCAGCGAGGGCCACACTGTTTTGAAGAACGTCTCTATATGCGTATCAGTTGTATTACTTAAACTGTCGAGATCGAGCGACTCTGACTCCGAGCTTTGAGAGACAGCTTTCCCAATGTATGATTCAGCGGTTGACTGAGTCTGCCGGAGCCCAGTCCGCTCGTTTTGAACCCAGCGCTGGATATGATCCGCAAGTGCATGATGTATAGCGCTACCGATAATAGAGCCAGCCGATTGTGAGATGCCATGGAGGATATTGTCATCCGTGCTCTCCGCTATTTCAGTCCCAGTTCGTTGCCAAAAATGAAAGAACAGTGACCGCGGACACGACGCATAGAGTTGGGCGTTTGAGTATGACCAATCGATTGTCGCATTAGGATCGACCATGGGTTACTACTCGAGTTCACCAATTATTTCCGTCGCTACCTCAGGGAGTTCGTGGGTGAGTTGGAAGTCTGAAATATCTACTGCGACATCGATGTCTGTCTGTTGCCGGCGGAGACACGATCGAATTCCAAATTCACATGTTCCTGACTCAGCGGATACAGTCCACTGATCAGATGCTCCTGACACGGATGTCACTTCAATCGTGTCATCTTGGAGTTTAATCGAGTGGTCTAGCCGGCTGACAAGGGTTTCGATGCGGTTTTTATTTGGCCCCGGAGTTGCTCCATCTTGTGCATACTCGAGGAGAGCAGCACCGAGGAAGCGGTCTAGCGTTCCATGGAGGTGTCTGTTATCGTATCTTCGAAGGCACTTGTGGCAGGCAGAGTCGCAGCAGTCGCCCGTGAGAATTGAATTGGCACGGGTAACGACGTTGTCAAACTCATCCCACACCTTCGCAGAGAAGCCTGCACCTCCCGGCGTCGTATCGAAAAGAAAGATCTCAATGACACCTTTTGCATCACTGTCTTCGGAAAGAATGTCGGCTGAACGGGTTCGGAAACCACCTTCGAGTTCATTGCTTTCGATATCGAGTTCTTGTGAGGCACCCATAACAAGTGCCTCAGCAAGCGATTGCCCAGCTGACTCGAACCAGTCGGCACTCGGCTCAAATCGGAGTGGGTCGTGAAGCGGGATTCTGAGCACAGTGAGGTCACTCGGGAACGTGTAACTGAAGCTCGTGTTGACACTACTCCCGTCACACTGAGGTGTGTACTCAGAGAGGTTCATCCGGCGGATGTTTTTCGGATATGGGCGATTGTGTGGGCTCTCAAGGCCATCAGTTCCGACGGCACCGCACTTCTGACACACGTCAAACCCACGCTCGTCCTCACCGAAATTGGCAACAACGAGTTTCTCATCACTCAATTTGCCAATTTTTGAGATCCCGATCTCCTTTTCAGCTTCAAACACCCCTACATCTCCCTCTTCAGACGTTGGGGTTAGGGGATATTTTGGTGGTGTCGCGTAGACTCGGTCCTCTGTGTAAGACTGGTTTTGTTCAGCCTCATTCCGCTGTGGGTCGATTTCTGGAGCGAAAGCGGGTGGAGTGAATTTTTTGATCGAAACAACGTCTGGCTCTCCACAGACGCCACAGCCTTCGTCTTGATCTGCCATGCTGTAGGTGTCTTTGTCAAAGACTGTCTCACAGACAGGACAGAAATTGATCCAGTCCAGGTCTGCCCAATCAACACTACTCGCTTGGTTGATTGCATCGTCGGAGAATTTGAAGTGGACTCCATAGGATTCGAACGTCTTCTTATCGACAACAATCTCCCGCCCTGGGACATATGTTGACAGTGCTTGCTTCATATCTCTCGACATTTCATACCGGGTCTTGGGCTGGTTTGTCTCGCTGTCTTGCCCCTGGACAACAAAGTCACAGACATCAACCGGGAACGAGAATGTGGGAAGTAGCGCGTCATCGAGGAGGACGGAGAGGAGATCATCGCCATTGTCTCTATCAACATCCCAGTCATGCTGGTCACGAAGGTCTGCTAGATTTTCGAGGAATGCTTCAGATGATTCAATCACAAACTCACTCCGCCATTCGGTGCCTCTGGTTTCTCCAAGTTCAGACGGAAGCAGAATTCCAATGTCCCGAGCGGCCGCAACATCATCGAGAACAGTATCCAGAACCCATTCAGTGAATGCGTCAAGTGTATAGCGGCCATCGCCAGTGAAAAACTCTGCTCCGGTTCCAAGTGACTCGAAGACACTCGCTCCAGCATCGATCTCAGATGCATCAAAGAACCGCGCAAGTAGTGACGCGTTCACGTGGCGCTGGGCGATTTTTTCATTTCCAGCGTAGATGATCGGCTCTGTTCCCGGGTCACTAATCATGTCTCCTGGGCTTTCGAAGTACCGTGTTTCGTGTGGGGAGTTATCTGCAAACGTGATGATCGTCGAGAGTCCTGCCCCGCGACGACCCGCCCGCCCAGCACGCTGTTCGTAGTTTTCAGGTGCTGGCGGTACTGTACGCATTGCAACACCAGTGAGCGAGCCAATGTCGATACCAACCTCCATTGTTGTGGTACAACTGAGCACATCGATCGGCTGCTCAGACTGATCACCAACGAGGATATCCTGGAACAGGAGCTCATACTCTTCAGATCGGGACATAGCATCCGAATTGTCTTTTGCGGTCAGTTGTGCTGAGTGCTCCTCAGACCGCAGAGTGAATGGATCTGCGTCGCCGTGGACGACCTTTCGCGGCGGATTCCTGAGGTAGCTCTTTCGCGACCGTAGGTGTGGGTCGCTGTCATCAACCTCAACAACTGCTCCGCCACAGGACTCGCGTGGGCATGTGCCATCAAATGAAACCGCAGAGAACTGGTGGCATCCGGTACAACGGTACCACGAATCATCGACCCGTATATCTAACACAACCGCACCCGGATCCACCATGAATTTCCCGTTGCCATTGCCAACAGATTTGAATGGACCATTCTCGCTCACAAACGCTGAACGTAGGGTGTTGCGGTCAGCTTCTGAGACGTCATTTTCAATTATCTTGACAACGTGTTCAGGTATCAGATCTACGTAATCGACCCCCTGATTTGCTTCTGTAAAGTAGGTCCATTCAATGGATTCGGTCCGCCGTCGAGGGTCGATAGTTGGATCGTACGCTCGGTCCTGACAGGCATTCCAAATAGACTCAATAGTAATTGATTCTATCAGGTCCTGAGAGATACCTGGTACCTGTTGTGAGATAGTATTGAGTCCAGTCTCTGCCGGGCGTAGGTTACCGATGAGCGATGCGGGGATAGAGTAGTTCTTATCACCCAACGAGCGAAGAAGCGTCGAGAGGAAATCTCGCGGTGGGTTCGCAAACTCAGCTTGAGCAGCTGGATGTCCAGGGATTTCGGACTGATCATCAAGCCCGTATCGATCAACGATTTCATCGATCTCATTAATCTGTCTCTGTAGGACTGTCCTCGACCCTGGATAGACAATTTGTCCCGCATTTTGGTACTCATCGCTGTCGTCAAAGTACATGATATTGTGCTGTTCACAGTATAGGACAAATTCTGCGTAAAACTCGTCCATCGTCAGCGGGTCATCAGATTCGCTCACAATGTCTGCTGTCACCTCTCTAAATGAGTCTAGTTCAACCGTAGACTGCACATCTCGGGCGAGGCGGGCAGCTTTCTGACGGCCATCAGAGAAGCATAATACCTTCTTCCCATCGTTTGGGAGATCCCCTTGCTCCCGTTTTTGGGGATCAGCGGGTTGGATCCCGAACATTGAACGAACGATATTTGCGAAGGGCTCTTCGCCCTTAGTTTCAAGATCTTGGATTTTCGTCCTGCCATGCCGCCATTGTTCCTCGATCCCACAAACTGGACACTGTGTCCAGCTGTGAGGGTGGTCGTCTGATGGTGGCTCCTCCGGCGGCGTTCGGACGTTAATGTATGCGTCCGGGGTGGCGTCATCAACGAAACGATCCTCAAGGAGGTGGCCGCTTTCGATACTGAGTTGCCGTTTTGCTGTCGTATCACTGAGCGGCCGTTCTCCGTTAATGGCGTCATCGCGAGGCTCCTCTACACAGAGGTGAATCTCTTCTAATGACTCGGAGTTCTCACCTTCTGTCCAGAGGAACTGCTGGGCCTGTGCTCTACTGCCTTTGCGACGGAAGGCACGCAGATACGCCGCTCCACACGTGCGATGGCTCAGGAGTTCAAACACACGAGCCCCGCAATCACATTCCGCTCTTGGACTCGTATAGAACCTCCCAAGAAGGTTTTCTCCCTCTGTGACTCGACGCTCGCTGCAGTTTGGATCAACACATGCGAACTGCCGTGGGAGCCCCTTGAGAAACATGTGCAGACGGGCGGGGAGCAGCGATTGTCCGTTGTCTTTGCGTGCTTCCGTACACAAATAGAGGAAGTTGCCCGTCGCTTCCTCTGCAAGTTCAGCATCCGCATCGTCGAACAACTCGGAGGCCAGCTCTGACAGCGTAAGCGGATCTCCCTTCAAGAAACTGTGAGCATGCCCAAAGAGTGAGTCTGACTTGATCTGCTTCCCAAGGTATTCTCGGAGCCGCTCGATATCATCGGCCTCTCCCTGGTATGCATCCCAGCCAAGTTCACTCGCTAGGTTTCGAATTTGAGCGACGTCCAATTCATACCCAATGTTAGAGAGAATCTCTGCGGTTCTTTGATCAGAGGGCTCACCGCTATCGTAGCTGATCTCTGTACCCTCAATAACGGCAAAGCCATCTTCACTGCCTGCAGTAAGTTGCGCAGCGAACTCCGGAGCCTTCTCCTCAAGATTATCACCCATCGTCGCACTGGTGAGGATATATCGAACGCGGTCTCGAGAGACACCCAATTTTTGAAGTAAGCGACTCAGGAGGAGTCCAACTTCTGCGCCCTGAGCGCCACGGTACAGGTGCGCTTCATCAAGGACGATATTCAACTCATTCTTCTCGTCTGCCTCGAGCCACTCTTTCGTCTTCTGGAAGAACTTCTGCTCAAGTGGTCGCAACAGCATGTACTCGAGCATTGAGTAGTTCGTAACGAGGAGGTCAGGAATCCCACCATGTGGGTTGTCCTCGCCGTGCATCTCCTGTCGCGAGTATAACTCCGCGTCGGTTGGTTGTGTTCGGAATTGGTTCTCTTTGTAGGCATTCCTGTTTCGGTATCCTTTGAGATCCTTTGCAGGGATCCGGCCCATGCCGTCAAGTTTCTTGTACAGGTCCGGGCGAGTGTCTTGGAGATTAATATACCGGTCAATCACCGGTTTGAGTCGGGTATCGTTCTTCGATGTGTCGAATTCGCCGTGGTACGGCGTGCGACCGGTGTACATCCCAAACTGTACCGTGCGACCCATCCGATCAGCAATCGTTTCACGGCCGTCCGCATCACCGAACAGCTGCCGCATCCGAGCTAACTGATCTGCTACGAGTGCGTTCATCGGATATAGCACAAGTGTTCGAACGCCACGCTGATCGGTGGTGTTCCCGCGTTCGGCCTCTTGTGCTAGTTGTCCCAAGATGGAGTATAGGAATATCTCGGTCTTGCCAGACCCGGTTCCTGTAGAAACAATCAGGTCTTGATCAGCATTGAAGAATGACTGAAGTCCATCCGCTTGATGTTTGTACGGTGGATCATAGATGTCGAGGCCGTCATCTTCGAGATCTTTTAGAAGGTCGACGACTTCAGTCGGCAGACCTAGGTCCCGAAATTTGTCGCCTGATTTGTAAGATGGTGTCGCCTCAACCCACGGCTCGGTCGAGGTCTCACCATCGTCCATCAGCGCCTTTCGTTCCGCAATCAAGCGCGGATGATGAAGGTGGTACGTCGCCTCTAAGTACTGCTGAAGGTCTTGATTGACCTCTTGTGAAACTTCTTTGATTGATTTCATTGTTGAATCTCGTGGTTTCCGTTGTCGATTAGCTGTACTGGGATGTGTTCGAAGGACTGAACGACTGAGTCGACTGACTGTGCCTGAATCTCCCAATTTACCCTATTATTCTGGAAGCCACGCCACGTTGCTCCGATCGCTGCCAACCAGCGATACTGCGCTTTGGGTGGCGAAAATGAGCACGTCAACTGTAGCGTCTCAGGGGTTGGGATTTGTGATATCTCAACGGTCTGTGGTCGGCCAGCTGCTGCGTCAATAGCTAACGCAATGTGTTTGAGGAACCGACGAGGGACGTAAACTGAGTTTGTCGAGTTACCATCGACGACTCGAAGATAATACTCATCACCGCCATACTTGATTGGTTCTCGCCAGAGGCTTACGTAGCGACCCTTTGTATCTTCAATCTCTGTTGGTGCATCACTCCAGGTCAATTGGATGCTGTCTACAGCAGTGTACCCGTCCCACTCAGGCGCACCTTGCCATTCACGGGACTCCCGTTGGCTGATGAATTCTGTGAAGAACTCATCAGAACTACTATTGATCGTATCAGCAGTGTAGGCATCTTGATCTTGGATAGCGATGTTATGTTTTCGTAACTCTTCTGCAGACGTGTCAACAAGTGTCCGAGAGAGCCCAGATAGCTGGACAGTAAAGCCATCATCAACGAATTGACGCGTTGGGGTCCCCGAGATCACGATCGCCCTCTCAGGGGCAATCATGACTGCGCGAGTCTGACCTGCGGCATAATAGCCGTTTGAGAGCTTGACTACGTCACCCAGAAAGGTGAGTGTCGGCCCTTCCCCTTCGTCAAGATACGTCCGGAACCAACCAGTACCTTCGTCATCTGGGACTCCTAGGATGGGCTCAAGTTTGCGAGTTACCCAGTGGCGAACTCCCGTCACATGCGCTCGGGGATATTCGTCATTACTCTCGCTTGCTTTATCGGCTAAACATAGCCGTATGGCCTCACCGACCAGTATTCGCTCAAGTTGTTCCTGATCGTCAGGGAGTCTCTCTAACTGGATGCCAGTATACTCGGCAACGATCCGCTGAAACGTTGGCTCATCGTACCCTGCCTCGCTTAGCCACTGCATCCGCGCCCAGTGGCCTGAATTGTTGGTTCGGATCACTCTATCATACAGTTGGATGACTTCTCCGATGACCGTACCACCCTCAAAGCGTTTGATCCGGACCTCGAGTTCCTGTCCGAGCTTTCCATCACAACCCGGCAGGGACACTGGGACATCTTTCACGTAGCAGATCGGTGTCTCCCCATCAAATTCTGCAATCCCAGATGTATATTCCTCCTCAGCAGCAATCGGGAGTTTGTGATGTTGACCAGATAGCACCCAGTATCGTATATCATATCGGGGCCCCCTTACTTCCTCATCAAGGACACGCCCATGAGTCTGTGTGTCACCCTCTATCTGAACGAAATCCCCTTCACGAGCAATGACCGGTCCCAACTCTAGTCGGTCGCCGCCGGGCTCAGCGTAGCCAATACCGTCCGGAGAGACCTCTGTTATTTGCACGTAGGTTCGTTTTCCTGCGTCTGGAGCACCTCCTGGTGTGAGGAGGTCGACGATTTTTTCGAGATACTCATTGTATTCCTCGCGGTCAATAGCATGCTCACTGAGGCAGACCCCATATCGCATTTCCATATTGCTCTCTTGTCTGGTTCCAAGATATTCGATCTGGACTACTTCACCATCATCACATATGAGTGGGCCAAGTGAGACCGTCTTTGAACCTGTATTCACGCTACCTGTACCACCTCGTGTTAGTCTGACCTCACCCTCGAGTCGGTCTCCACTAGAAAGCGTCATTTTGAGACCTCCGAGCGTTGGTCAGGGAAAGTCAACTCGACATCACCGATCCCGTCAAACGTCACTGTAAGGTTAGTACAGCCTTGACTCACCCAATGGCCAACGTTTGTCAGTTCTGATTGAAGATCAGTAGTACTCCTGTGGACAGAACTCATAGCAGCGTTTGATGGGAATGTCGCCTCTATCTCTAGTTCCAGTCCCTGCGGACCAACGTAGTCAACGAAGGCCGGCAATGCAGCCGGCGATCCAGCGTCACCGGCATCAAATTCGTACGATCGATCACCGTCAAGTGGTGAGAGAAGTGTCTCTGTGCCATCAGGACTAATTTTCAGCCCGAGCCTGCCGTACATCGACCGTGAAAGCGGTTCTTGATCTTTGGGCTCGACGGCGTGAAGATGGACCAACCTGTGTCGGTTAGAATTTCGCTGGTGAACACTAATTCGCCGTGACCCACGCGTTGGGACTTTAGTTCTGTAGAAGCGCGTGTTTCCGGGTCCAGTCTGTTCTAACTCTACTGTTTCGTTATTTTCCGCTCGTGGGACTGACACGATCTCAAATACTGGATCAAGGTCTTTCGATGGCGTTACACCGATTAGCACAGGTTCATCAGGGGTCGCGTGTATTGGCTTGTCAGCTGTCGGGTGCGCACTAGTTGGCAGAATAACATCGGCATCAAACCCGTACTCGTCTGTCCGCAGATCCAGTCCAAACTCGCTCAAGACGTCGGCTGTGTCCTCTCGAGCCGGGAACGAAAGCAGTTCAATATCGCCAATATGGTGGCTGGATATCTCATCTGGGTCTATCGTTGTTCCTTCTGAAGTGACTCCATAGACCCATTCGTTTGTTTTTATCTGCCGTTTGGAACTGGCCCTTCGGGCCCTTGTTTGATCACCGACAAAGAGATCACCTGGTTCAACGCCATTTGCAGTCCATGTTCCGTTGATGATGTCTAGTTCATCCGGAGCGTCGATACTGATCTCGTACTCGTCACTGTCCGGGTCCAATTCGAACGTGACCTCCGCTTCTGATGGGTGGAAGCTGCGTGAGGTAGGAGGGTGGATAATATTCGTTGAGTTCACTGATGTCTGTTGAATTAGTGAATCAATGTCAACTCCTACTGGTATTTGATCCCAATCGGCAGAAGGAATGACACCAAAGATTCGGTGCCGGCCTCCCGGTTCCTCCCCAATATATACTCGAATATTGCGTTCCTGTTCTTCTTTCTCAATATCAGATGTTCGCAGGTCATCGACCATCCGGTTGATGTCGCTAATCGCTGAGAGTTCACACTCATCGTCATCAAGGACGCCCGCTTTGTGACGGTAGTGATGCTTTCGCTGGGCCCCCTTGAACGGAGTAAGCCAATTACCACACTCTGGACACCTGTAGTAATCAATTCGGCCTCTCGTTGCCTCTGTGATCGGAACTTCAACTCCGTGCGGGTCGAGAGCAAACGGGATTGCAAGTTCGCTCATTATACCAGCCAAAAGTCATTTTGAAGTAACCATTTCATTATGATGGTACCATTTTAACGAATGAATATAAATGTACGTGCTAGGGGGGGTCTATCGAATAGAACCACCTCAGTAACGGTGGCTTTGGGATCAGTTGATCTGGGCTATTCGTTCAGTTAGTCACTACCTGTGGTATTGCCAAATGGTGGAAAGTTCATCGAGCGTTCTCCCTATCAACAGCTATTCTTGCTGAACTCGGTCCTGTTTTATGATTATCCACAGAGTATAAATTCAACAGATAAGCGTACAATTTTTTCGGGCTTTTTATTTTACCAACAATTATTCGCTTTATCAAGGACCTTCGGAAGTGATGAAAATAGATCAATCGCTCAACACCTATGATAGTTAATTTTCGCCCCCTTCGAAACTATGGTTAGCATAGTATGTCATCGTAACGGTAGCCTTATCCCGCTGAGCTGAAAGAGAATGATGTAAACAACCGACCTCGAAATAATGTCGCCTATCTATAATAACGATACGTCGCACCTTCTCCAACCAAATCTGAGTGACGAGTATCTCGAGGATTTAGACCGACTCTGCGACCGTATCTGCCAAGCCCCAAACGATCGCGAGGTTGTTATTGAAGCAAAAATTGACGCTGTCGAGAGCGACCTTCCGGATCGTCCTCCGACACACGATCTGGATGAAATGGCGGAATACACTGAGAAACTCAAGTACCTCGCCACGCTAGAATCTCTTCTTGATCTCATCGAAATCGGCCATCATCTTGAGAAAAATCCGAAAAAAATCGACGGCTTCCCGCCAGTCCGATTGTATCCACCTGACCCTGATCGGTTCGAAGATGACCCACAGGAATATAAAAAACGCGAGCGCGAAATCCTCCAGAAAGAGCGAAAGGCTCAATTCGACCAGTCAACTCGTACTTTCATCCGTGAGATGGAGGCACCAAGCCGACATAATGGAAAAAAGGTCGATGTAACTGATCTCATCGCGGAAGGTGAGGACCTCTACGACGACTTAGTGCGTCTCAATAATCTCGATCGAGAGGAGATTGTTGAAGAGTTGGACACCGAGATACAGCCGTATGTCCAGTTAGCAGAGCGGAGCATCGAAGATGAACACACCGGACTCAAACTCCACGACATCTGGCGGTATTTTCGGTACACGTGGCTCACTCCCTATAACAGCGTTCCGGGGCGCAATATCAATTTCCTCATCCGAGACGCTGCGCGTGAGTATCATCCCGTTGTGGGTATCGCTTCACTCGCCAGCTCAATGATGAACCTGCGAAAGCGAGACCAATACATCGGCTGGCGTATCGACGCTGTCGAGGAAACCCTCGAGCGAAAGCAGACTGAAGTTGAATATGAGGTCCCCCTTCCAAAGGAGAGACGCACTCTGGAAAAGAAGACCGAGACAAAACATGATATAGAATATCATGAAACGGAAGAAGAGCACGAACAGCGGGTCGCCGAGTACACTTCGATGCTCCGCTCTGCAGTCAAAAACGCGATTGACGAGAGCATCGAGAATGTCCGCTATGACGACTTCATAAGCCGATACGACGACCTCTCCGAAGAGGACTTCAAATCGGCGACCGAAACGGCATTCAAACGGCTCGAGCAGATAGAGGGATTAGGAACTTACGTCTTCAAGCAGGAACCACCGCTCGTCAGTGAAGTCGAAAATCCGGACGAGTACGAGAACGTCTTCGACCTGGAGGAATACGGACTCGGGCCAGAGGACCTCGAGGGGCTCGACATCAAGGATACCGATCCCGAAGGTCTCGATGACTGGAAGGCGAAAAGCGAAACAGCACTCTTCGTTAAGAAGCGAGCTCGGAACCTCCAGAAGCTGTTACGTGACAGGGGATATTTCCTCGAACACGCTGACGTTGACGACGACGAGGAATTCATCCGAGACACGCTCGACTCTGAGAATGGACGTCGGGCACTCAAGACTGCGCTGAAGGAAGTGAAAAAGCGTCGCGTCGGGGCAGGGATGATGAATATCCAAGTGTGTGGTGCCATTCCGCCCTACAACCACATTCTCGGCGGAAAGCTGGTCGCAATGGCGCTCACCGGACCAGAAGTGATCGACAGCTATCGGAGCAAGTACGAGGGATATACTTCAAAGATTGCGAGCGCTATGAAAGGTGAGCCGGTAGTCAAAAACAACGAGCTCGTATTCTTAGATACAACTGGACTGTTCAAGGTCGGGAGCGCTCAGTACGACCGAGTCCGGGTGCCGGCACCGAACGGACAGATCGAGTACGAAGAGGCTGGGACCACAGCGGGGTACGGCTCGGTTCAGTTCGGACAGAGTGCACGCAAACGCCTTTCGCAGGTCACTGAAATAGTCGAGGATCGAAAGGCGGTGAAGGGCCGCTTTGGGGAGGGCGTCGCACCGAAGATGCGGAAGATTCGACGTGGGATCGAGAACCTCGGCCTCGACGGGGAGTTGCTAAAACACGAGTCGCCTCGTGTGATATATACGGTCCCGCTGGCGAGCGACTTTCGGGAGTTCCTTTTGGGACTAACTGACGAGCCAGATTACTTCTGGCTGTTTGATGACGTTGCAGAGGAGCAACAGCAGGTATACGACCACTGGAAGTCCCGATGGGTGAGCAAGCGAGTTCAGAAAGGTTGGGTACTCGAAGACATTCGGTCATTTGATAAGAGGACAGATATTCAGCTGGGCTACGAAGTCGACTTCAAGAACCACTCTCTTAGTGATTTCTAACAGCGCCCGTAACCACTAGTAATAAATCCAACCGAGTAATCATCTTTCATACCTGTCAATACCATGGCGACTGAACGAACTCAAACCGATAAGGAATTCTTAGCGGAACTCGCCCGTGGTGGCTTCGCAGAGAGTCTAACTCCGCATCAGCGGCGTCAAATTCACATTGAAACCGATCTGGATTCGTTTCTTGAGCATGCGCTAGACGACGGGAAGCAGGTCGTCCTCACTGGCAACCCCGGTGACGGGAAGACGCAACACATCCTGATGCAACAGGACAACTATCCCGAAGGTGAGTACTTCTATCTTCTTGACGCTTCGGAGTACTCGGACTACCGTGAGCTTCTCGAGGAATGGAACGAGAAATTCCAAAATGGAGTTGCAGGAATACTCGCAATCAATGACGGTCCTCTGTATGAGATGACGACGCAACACCGAGGTGAGTATGAGTTCCTCGATACTGTTCAAAAGCAACTACAAAATCAGATTGTCTACGATGAGAGCAACACTGATGAGATTGACTTTGAGGATATCGTTGTTGTTGATCTCAACAATCAGGACGTTCTCACGCCGAGCGTAATTTCGAGAGCTGTCAAGAATTTTTCCGAAGACTTCGCGACCAACGGACACAGTCATTCTGGACGCTGTCATATCCAATATAATGCTGAAAAGCTCCAGGAGAACTCAATCAGTGAAAACCTGGTTGACTTCCTCACCGAGCTACGGAATTACAATGAGCATGTTACTGTCAGGGACCTACTGAATTACCTCTGTTATCTCCTTACAGCAGGAATCAAAGACTGCCAAACTGACTTCGGAGAGGAACTTAAATATTATAATCTCGCTTTTGAGGGTACCGGGGCAGTATTCGACCTCGCACGCCGACGGCTCGATTCTCCTGAACTGGTTCATCCGTTTGTGGATAGCCGGCTGTGGGCCGACGCCGAACAGGAGGTCGGATTTTCTGACCGCGACGATGCGTCTGAGACTGTGGAGCCGATCTTCGAAAGGAAAAAACGCCGATTCCTCTTCGAGGACGAACAGATGGACATCGGCTACGAGAGCTATCCGCTTTTCCAGAACTTGGAATATGATTTCATCAACCACCGAAACGGAATGTCAGCTGAGGGGAACAAAGAACGGCTTGTGAAACTGTTGAACGGCTATTTTCGGCCGAACAACGCAAAACGATCGGATTTGGATCTCTGGTTGTCACACAACTACCGTTCCAAGAGTTCGCTTGCGCTGGTTTCCCGGACATCTATTTCGAAGAACAGATTCGAGTTACAGCGGGCGAAGCTACGCTCAGAAATCCGCGACGCAATCGGGTATACGCCATCACATATCGCTTTCACCTACAATCGGGACGGTGTTCCGATCCGACTCCAGATAAACCGATCGCTCTACAAGGCGCTTGGCGCGTTGGATGCCGACATTCCGTATACGCTACGGAGTCGGGATGTCGAACAGCAGATTTTGGAATTTATGAGCGAGGTAGAGTACCACGAGACGTACAGTGAGGAGGAAGGCAGCATCACCGTGAAAGACACTGAAACTGGTCGCGTCGAGCGTGTCGACGTCAACAACAATCTCTACCGACAATAATGAGCCTCAAACTAAACGAAGTAAACGGAGATGCCTCGACTTGGGCATTCGGATTCAAGGCCACGAGTCGTTCGTTGAAGCCGGTCCACGTTGCCCAGGTGATGTTTGGACACACTCTTGGCCACGTCTATTCCTCTGACCAACTCTTCAAATTCGCAGAGAAGCCTAGCAAAACGCCGTCCTCGGAACTGCCTCAGGGAATAAAGAACAAGTTCGAGTTGGACCCACGAGAGAAGGATGAACGATTGGACCAGATGCGCCAGACACTCAGGAAAGTCCTTGCAAATGATAACGCCCTGTATGCGTCTCAGCGCGGATCGGCTCCGACCTGTACAAGCGATTGGTTCCTCATCAACCCGACCGCGGGGGTCTCTGTTGGTCGCTTCCTCCACCACCTCGTTCAAGTCTCTGATGGGAAATTAGAGGACAAACTCCAGAATCAGCTCACAGATCATCACGATAGTATCTCGGTGTTGTTCCGACCGCTAGTCAAGAACGCAGAACGCGACGCAGCCACAGTAAAGCCTTGGGACGGTCCGGGAGCTGACGATCCGCTCGCTGATGAGAAAGTTGCCGCTGAGTTTGTAGGCGGGTTTGAGACACTTAGTGAACATCTCAAGGAACCTGCCACGGGGGCGGTGAACTACCCCCGTGATCTCCGTCGAGTGGTGAAGCTCGGCTCGTTTGCACTCTACACCTATATGGCAAACCGGCACAACGAAATCCGAGATGACGAAAATGCTCGGGAAACACCTATCCCGCTGGTGTTGAATTACACCGGTGACAGCGATAACCCCGTCGCAAATGCGAGTCTTGAGTGCTACGACGCTGTCGGAACTGAGGTTCAGGCAGCGTGCCGATTAGGCGTTGAAGCCACACTTGATCGGCTTGGATACCGTGATAAGACGGAGTACGACGAAGATAGAATCTTCGAAAAAATAGAGCATCAAGAGTTGCTCGAGTTGAACCGTCAGAAGGATTCGAAACGTGACGAAGACTACGATACGTTCCGATACATCTTCGAAGGCGACCCCGCTGAAGACGTCTTTGACCGACTCGTGAACACCGTCACTGACGCTATCCACCAGTCGAGGTACAAGACATACACCCCGGTCGATACGATACAGACGTACGGATGGCGAGCTGGGCTACTGAAGCCCCGTGGGAACCGAGCTAACCAGCGCAGGATCGCACCAGATCCAGAAATACTCGAGTCAATAGTACTCTCGGTGGTCGAACTGGATGAGCAAATCCCCCTGCGAGAGCTTTGCCATCGCCTTCGTGTACAATACGGTATTATCGTCGGTGGAACAGACGATGACCGAGCTCATTTGGACCAGTGGGACATTTCAGTCGGTGCGAGTGTGGTGGAAAGCGACCCGCTGTCGAACCGGAATTACGAGGGGTTCAAACAGGCAGTTGTCGACCTTGGCTTCGCGCAAGAGTACGCTGATGGCGTAACCATCGTTTCCACGACGGCATAATGAGACATAGCGACCTTCCCAGCTCGGACACGAGCACGACAGAGCAGAGCCACCTATTGGTCGGCGAGGCGTTCGGCACACACGTTGCCGACGCAATCGAGGATGAGCAACTCGGTGTGATGGTTGAATCTCCTCCGCAGTTCACACCGTCGGCGATGGTCGAGACGCTCAACGAGGAGAGTCCATATACTATCGGTCTCGCGATTGTTGGCATTGAGGAGACTGAGCTTGAAGCGTTATCTTCGGTATCCGAGGATACGAATATCCGCATTACGGACGAGCTCTCGACCGCCATCAAGTGGCGAAACGGGACAGAAACTGGGTTTGAATGGGGCAGCGAGACCGTGCCCGACCGGATCGTCGTCTTTGTTCGTGGAGACCCACCGAAGCTGGGCTCGTTACACCGGCTATCGAGTATCCCGCTCGGTCGTGTCCGCCAGACCCTTTGTCAACTTATGGCTGCTCGACCAGATTTTTCCGGAAATAAGCCATCACAAGCGGTCTGGGATGCTCTTGCCGAAAGTATCGATGCAAATATCGACATTCGTTCGATCGCGATGTACGCAGTGAGTTGCCTCAAGTCCAGCAGACAAGAGTCGATTGACGCTCTCGGTGAGGAGCTGGATGTCTTGGGACTGTTCATAGACTCCCAGTTACTTGAAAACCCTTCAGATGTAGCTGGTCGTCTCGCCAAGAATGCTGAACTCATTAATCGGACAATCCATATCACAAATCGAGACCGTAAACGCCTGATTAACAGCATCAAAACAGCTGACCGTGATCAAGATGATCAGGCTGAATTCATTGATCGTCTGCGGCGGTTCCAGCGAACGAGTGATGATTCGTTGCTAGAAGAGTTAGAATTTGACCGAGTACGCGACGCGTTTAGTACCACTTCTCAAAGAGTCTCGGCTACGAAATCAACCGACGATGGAGACGGTTTATCCGGATCCTCGGGAACATCCGGTGATTCAGATGGTCGCGGTCGCAGTCAGTATTCACGACGAACTGACGACGCAAATGTCGGCGTTGAACTCGCCTTTGATGATCAAGATGAAGAGTTAGGAACGCTTGCCAGGGATTTTGATGATGAGATCAGGAACGGGATCGAGAAGAATGAAAAAACGCTTGAGTTCGATTACGATGACGACAGTAAGATTCAGATTGATGTCTACTCTGACCTCTCTCACTTTCTGGACACGTTTCTTACAATAGATCGGTTTGGAGGAGTTGTTCGCGGCGGCGACTCCCGAGAGGAGGTAATTACTGATTTCACCACACTGGAGACGGACTACTTCACAGTCGATGACCCCGATGGGAGCTTCCAGAAATTACGTTCTTTCGCTGAACGATCCGAGGAGTTTCAGTCTGTCGTAGACGCCTTCGATCTGTACCTACAGTCTCGTGAGAAGCTGGTGGATTCGATCCCTTCACTCGTACATAGCCCAATGATCCGTCTATTGGGAGATGAAGAGCTTCTCGAAGCCTCGCAAACGTACCTAAAGAACTACCAGCAAGTACAAAAGAAGCTTGACAACAAGTATCGTGCGCTTCAAGATGCCAGTGCAAAAGGCGCTCGGTTACTCCTCTCGGACTTCCTGTTATTGGACACGATTCTTATCGACACCAATAACGGGCAAGAGTTGATGCTGTCTCCGCTTCACCCGCTCCATTTATGGAAGCACGTCAGGCTGGCCGAGGAGGTTCTCGAGAACAAATCAAACTTTTCTGAAGACGACAAGAAATTCCTCGAAGAAACAGTCGAAGAGCAGCCGCACGTTCTCACCAATCTAACAGTTGGTGGTGGTCGCCTCGTTCATGATGAGACATACTTCATTCAGTCGGCAGAGGAAGCCACACTACCCGTCTACACCGAGTCTAACCGTGCTGAACCTGGTGATAATGGATACCTCTGGGACTACCTGACCAACAAATTCACCGCTGCGTATCCGCCGGCAAAACAGCACCTCAAGATCACTGTTGTCGACCCAATTGAGCCCCATCAGCTGCTCACCTCAATAGTATCCGCAGCGGACAGTGGCGACCTCGGGGGTGCCACTGTAGAGTTCGCATACGTTGACAGTGAACAGAAGAACATCCTTTCCGGAACTACTTCAGCCGAAGAAGAAGATATTATCAATCTGTTCGGGCCAGAAGGTGAGATGGACGACTTCACGATTCTCACCTGGGAGTGCGCCGACTATGATGGTCTGGGAGACCACCTTAGCGACAATCAGAGACACATGGTGGTCGTAAACGACCAGTCGGCATTCTTTATCGAGGAGTTCGAGCGGGACATGAATACCTCGATCAACCCATTATACGTTCCGAAAGAGTACAACTACGATGCCTTCGAGGATGAAATCAACATCAGCGCATCTACGGAAGGGCGACTATTCTCTGAGTACCAAGACCTCATAAACCAGCGAAAGAACCAGCGTAATAAGCTTCACAACGCAGGTGTCCACGAACTAAATCTGGATCAAGAAGTCGTTGACGGACTTGAGGAACAGGCGATTTGGACGTGTGTCTCCGCGCCATCGATGAACTCTAATCCGTTTTGGGAGGAGGATCTTATTTCGAAAGAACGTCGTGGAGACCGTGATTACGCAATCTATTCAGATGATATCGACCTGTTCACTCGCACTCTTCAGCGGATTCTCAACGAATATCCGATCGCGCCTGATAAAGCGGATATTCAGAGAATAGCATCTCGGATCGCCAATACGGAGCGGAGCGGCCTACTTCGGTTGATCACTGAGGAAACGATTGGGAGCCAACATTCCCGGAATTCAAAAGGACTTCTTGGAGCCATCATCGCCGTTCACTGGATTGAAGAGACATACGAGGATCCGAAACTCGTCTTCTCTATTGACGACCCACGGACGCGTAATTGGTTAAACTTCGGCGATTCAAACCGGCGTGCAGACTTCATTGTTCTACAGCCGGACGAACAGGGTGGACTAGAGATGGAGATAGTCGAAGTGAAATCCCTCGACGAGCCCGATCAAGCGTTCCAAGTTACTGAAGAGGGTGGAGACCACGTCGTCAGGGGTAGGGCAGCTGACCAATTAAAAGAGACGACCGAGACCATTCGTGGGCTCTTCGAAGGCGAGGATAATGTGACGACACCGCCACGTAGGGAAGCGCTTCGAGAGCAGTTGTATTATGAGTTGATCGGACGAGATGTACCCGGTGAGAAAAACGAATGGGTAGAGCGTGTGAACAACGTCTTCCGGGGAGACGAACAATTGAATGTCACGGCACGGATCGCGTCTGTTGAGATTAATAACCAGACAGCTAGCGGTTCAACAGTCGATTGTGTTACCGATGACATGCAGACCATTCGCGTAACAAGATTGCCGAAGAAAACCATCGTCCGCCTGATAATGAATGGAACGGATAGTGTTGAAACGGGGGATACTTCGGACGATGAATCGGATGAAAAAGGGTCTGATGACGGTCCTGAGAAGGTATCCTCCAGCGATACTGACGACACCAGCGAATTGGCCGAAAATACTAAGGATGGAGACACAACCGAACCCGAATCCATTGCTGAAAGTACGAACACGGGTAGCACGGGTTCGTTCGGTGACCCAGAAGAGTACGCAGACCAAGTTGAGTCGCTAAAACGCGTGCTCGGTGATTTTGATATCAAGATATCCGATATCGATGCTAACGAGGTAGAGGTGGGTCCAAACCTCGTCCGGTACAAAGTTGAGTTAGCGAGTGGTCAGAAACAGGGCCCGCTTGAAAATCGCTCCGAGGATATCGCTCGAGAGATGGCACTCGAGAGAGAGCCGTACGTCCACCGACTCCCTGGCACTAAGTACGTAGCTGTTGATGTCCCGAGGAAAGAGACAGATATCGTCCTGATTCAAGATTATCTCGGTGATCTTCCCGATCGTGGTAACCTCACTCTGAGTGGACTACCGTTTATTGCAGGTGTAGAACCCGCTGGAAACAGTTACATCGTGTCGCTTGACAAAGCCCCACATATGCTCGTCGGAGGGACTACTGGCAGCGGTAAGACGGTGTTCTTGTACTCAATCCTGACGTGTCTCTTAGAGACGTTTGATCCCGACGAACTCCGTCTCGCTATTGTCGATCCGAAGCTGACGAATTTCATGTTCTGTAACCAGCTACCGAATCTGGAACATGACCGAGTGATTACCGAGAGCGAGAACGCAGCTGCTCTGTTTGAATGGATCACTGAGGAGGAAATTCCCCGTCGGACGAAAGTCCTTGGGGAGAGCGGTAGCATCGATATTGAGGATCATAATGAGCGGAGCGGTGATCCGCTTCTGCCCCTCGTCGTCATTATTGATGAGTATGCAGACCTGATTGACGGTCTTGGAGACGACAGCGACGACTTCGAAACAAACGTTCGGCGGATTGCCCAGAAAGCACGTAGCGTTGGTATCCATCTTATAATATCGACCCAGCGTCCAAGTGCGAATATTATCGACACCGACCTTCGAGCGAATCTCGACATGCGGGTTGCGTTCCGATTACCATCTGCGTCAGACTCTCAGGTAATTCTGGATGAATCCGGTGCTGAGGGTCTCGGAGGCAACGGTGACATGCTATTCAAGGAGACTGATTCGATGACGCGACTACAGGGAACATTGGTTGAGCCGGACTACCTCCGGAATGTTATCGATGACGTATCCGAGTAAGCCCAGGAGCAATTAGTTTGGGACAATCGTGGGATTTTGCACCGTTTCGGCTCCGAGTAGATCTCGCACCGTCCCCGGGTCAAGCCGGGGATTATCTTCTATCAGACTACGCACTCCGCACCGGCGAGTATGTAATTGACGAGTTGGCCCAGATTCGCAGATATCTCCTTGCAGGAGAATCAGAAACTGATTGTGATGAATGACACCTGCCAACAGTGAGTTACTGTATACAGTAATGTTATTAACCTCCGCCGACTACAGGGGTGTATGAACAGTGGAATACCTAGGCCAAATTCAGTCGATGATCTGAGGCTCACTCGGGAACGAAGTCGGTCAGAAATTAATAAATTTTTAGACGCCGAGATTGTGGATCATGAACTCGGCTCTGTTCCGGGATGGAAAGCTGCCTTTGGGGCAAGATTCAATGGAGAGTTGGTCGCTGTATGCATCCTCGGACGACCTGTCGCCAGGCATATTGATGCTGAGGAAGTTATCAGTATCTCCCGTTTTGCAGCTCTACCGACTCGCCCTGCAAATACCGGTTCTTGGCTCATCGCGCGTGCTAGGAAATGGGCCCGATTAGAAGGATATCAGAAAGTGATTGCATATGCTGGTGTCGCCGGTAACTACGGTACTATCTACGAAGCAGCTGGATTCAACTTAGTAAAGCAAGACGAAGCACAAGGGGATAGTTGGAATTCACGTAAGAATCGAAAGACCGTTTCCGACTTCACTCGTCGGAAGTGGAGGTGCATGTTGTGTTAGGGATTTGTAAGTGAGATATTGACCAAACTTAGTCATTTTTCTCAGAATCACATACAACTTGCTGTAACTTCTTAAGTAGATCCTGTCTGTTTTCAGCGAGTATTTCCACGTCATTATCTATGCTATCGATTTTCGTGCGAATGCGACTAACAACTCGATATCGATAGTTGTCAGAGACATCTGCTTCCCCTCTCAAAATCTCACGTTCCCGATCTGTTAGGAGTCCGCGGTATTGATCATCGACCATATCCTTGAGTGATTGAGCCAATATATAGTACCTCTTACTGAGAAGGGCAGTCAGAACGGTAGTGTTCACATAAGCTGATTCCATGCGAAGCTGAGCGAGCTGATCCAGTCGTCGGCTGTCTCTGCTGAGGCGTTGCTGAAACAATTTGAGAAACAGATAGTTCGGCGTTTTATCTCTCTGAAGACACGTTCGACAGCATTCCGATTTCCATGTTTTTCATATCTGAAATCGTAGCCTGCTCGATGGCACGCAGCTTGCAACGAATGTGAGCCGTCAACGAGAAACACAGACTCAGAAACGTCGTGTTTCTCGTCAATCTCTGCGAGAAATTTTTGAGCGATACCTGTATTCGTGGTTGGTTCAAGGCTTGTATGTAGTAATTCGTTTGTCTCTGGATCAACCGCGGCGTACAGCCAATACTGCTCATCATTGAGTTGGATCACTGTCTCATCAACCGCAACGTGATCCGGGTTCTTGTCGGACTCCGGCTGTAGATCGGCCTTGTGAACCCAGTTATGAACCGTGGATCGAGCACGCTGGACACCGAATACCTCAAGTACTCGAACAGTATTCGAAAGTGAGAGGCCGGACAGATGTAGCTGAATACTGAGCTTCATCAGAAACGCCGGTGTCGCTTCTCGTTCCACAAAATCTAACTTAATCTGGCCGAGACCACCGTTGAGGCGTCCGTTTTCGAGCATAGGCACTCTGAAAACATGACGCCTCACCTTTCAATCCTTATCTGAACACCGCCGGGTAATGCTACCAGCCGACTGGGCACTCCAGACGGCAACCGAATCACGTCCTAACGGCCGTGTCGGTGGTAGTGACAGACACGCTACGCCGGCTGGGTGGATGGACGGGCTCGTTGACACGGAGACAACGGGAGAGTACCCCAGCCGGTTCGACCCGACGACGCTTGCGTTCCCACCGGTGGATGCTCCCGTGTGGACACTGGCGACCGAATCAACCGGCACTGTCACCGATGGCACACTCGATACTGTCACGCCCGTCGTCGACGAGGCGGCACTACCTGCCGACGCCACGACCCGCCTCCCGACCGACTCGATGCGGAGCCTGTTCACTACCAGTGCGCCGATCAACAGCTACCCGGCGCTCGGCCTGTTTGGCGTGTTGCCAACGCTTGCACCCTCCCCAGCATTCAACCGCCGGGCCAACCCCGACGCTGATGGACAACTACGCCCTCAGATCTATCGTCTGCCATACTCGTGGCGTCGGAAGGGTGACAATTGATTGTTCGGTGTCGCACCTAACTCAGGAATCAGCCTGCGAAGTCATCAATCTCGGCTTGTTCTAGTTCGAAGTGTCTGGTATATCTCTTGAAACTGAGCAAGGGATACCGACTCCAATGGGTCACGGTGGGTGGCCCGAACCTTCCGAACAGCCGTATCAAGCTCGTATCCACGCTCGAGGGCTAACCACAGCGCGAGTATTTGTCCGGTCCGGCCGATACCTGCTGAGCAGTGGACGACTGTCGGCAGGCCCAGGTCAACTGATTCCTGCAGGAAGGGGCGAATTTGTTCACGAAACAGGTCCGGTGACACTGGCGTATAGTCCTCTACAGGTGCATGTAGAACGTGATCAGCTCCAAATCTGGCTTGATACCGGGTCAAAAGGTCGTCGTATAGCTGCAACTGGTCGGCCGAGAGGAGACAGCACACGCGTTGGATCCCCTGCCTACCCATCGTTGAGAGCCACCTCGCAACCTCACTTTCCTCTGGATTTGTCGACAGATACCCAGGACGACACGCTCCAAACACGATCCCGAGTTCTGGATCGGCTGGCGCAAAATGATGATCCATATTTGTACTACAGAAGGTATTTGCGTAATAGTAAAACCTCGAAGGTGGCTGGCGAGGTATTTCCTGGATTACTGTCACCACACCGGTCATGGTACGAGATGCGCACAGTCACACACCCCTCGTTTCCGCATTATTCAGCTAGTTATTGTAGGGCCGTGATTACGCTTTTCTACGACTATTCTGCTTAAATAGAGTATATACGCCAGTATCAGGTAGTTTAATAGTACTTTTCGATATGTTTATCAGGATGATAACAAACTCTGCTTAGATGATCTAAACACTTGCAGGGTGGTGTGCCTGCTAGACCAGTTATAACTGGGTTTCTCTATTATTGCTCCAAATCGGAGCCGGTCAAACAAGCAGAATAGAACTTGCTTTCTTTGAACTGGCTACTAGTCCATCTCGTTGGGTCGTCCTAAGCATCTGATTGGCCGTCAAGGCCCACTAGCCTCATGTCCTCCTTTACCACAAGGTCATTGATAGCCAAGCTTATACCAGCCAGTAAACAGTCATATCCAGCCTCCAAGTCGATAGTAACCCAGCCTCCAAGTCGATAGTTACGAGAAACACGCTACACCTCAAGGATATCAACCATCTCCTGCGGATTTCACCAGGGCAGATTGATACAGTCTCACCAAATTCTCATCATTAGCCCCCTGCTTTACAAATACGAAGTACCCGACATTTTGTATTTTCGCCTAGGTGTTTATCCTATGGAGCGAAGACAATTCGTTGTCAGCTCTAGCGCTGTTGGAATAACCCTGCTAGCCGGTTGCTCTGGTGATAGCACCACCGAAGAGAGCGGGAGTGATGGGGGCGAAGATGAAGCTGAAAACAGTAGCACCGAAGAGAGCGGCGACAACGCTGAGGACAGCAGCGCTGACGGAAGTGACGGTGATCAAAGTGAATCGTTAAACGAGGAGCCGGAAACACTCACACATGAGATTGGAGACTCATTCACTGTAGGCGACGGGGCACAGTCAATCCAATACGCCGTTAGTGACTATTCCACAATTGAGGATTACATCGGAGCTGGGCCTGATCTTGGCTCAACACCGGATGGCATCTTTCTAGTCGTTAATCTTGACATGGAAAATGTCGGTGATGAAACTATTGATATCTCTACAAACTTCCTGAAACTGGTTGATCAGGAAGATAGAACGTTTGATGCAGACACAGAAGCAGGCGTTTACGCAGACCAAGATCAGCGTATATCGGCAGATCCGATAACATTTGACCAGCTACAACCAGGACTGTCGGTGACGCGAGCTGTGATATTTGACGTCCCATCGGGGACGTATCGATTTGCTGCTGAACCGACTGGAATCTTCTCTAATGCGGATACCCACTATGTCCCGCTCGGAGAGGTTTAGAAACTTATAGGATGGCGTATTGGACAGCAGGTAAACCTGCTAATCTACACTCCAAAGAAGCGTATTTCCAACCTTCTTACTGCTAACTTGTCCTTCGGATTCAAGAGTTTGAAGCCGGGTATAGGCTGTTCGCCGTGTACAACCCACGGTCTCAGCT
>Ga0209965_1000140_pt1 | contig 24835 bp, 7 predicted proteins | sample SalPon2_B_H2O_MG_FD_185707 | JGI IMG/M metagenome (GOLD analysis project Ga0209965, IMG submission 185707) | Salt pond water microbial communities from South San Francisco under conditions of wetland restoration - Salt Pond MetaG R2_B_H2O_MG... | ecosystem: Environmental > Aquatic > Non-marine...
GGTTTCCTTCGAGGAGAGCGATACCCGACACGATGAGATGCACAGTACGATCAAACACTGGATCGACGAGCTCGTCGATCACGTTGATGATGCCCAAGAGAGCGAAGAGTTCCAAGCATGGCTTGATGTCCAGAGTCGCTTTCATGACTACTCACACCGAAATACCCTGCTTATCAAACTCCAGTGTCCCGAAGCAACCAAGGTTGCAGGCTACCACACCTGGCGGAACGACTTTGAGAGGCATGTCCAGAAGGGCGAACAGGCGATCTGGATCTGGGCTCCGATCATTACCAAACGTTGTCCGAAGTGCGAAAATGCACCAAGCTATCACGAGCAGATCGACTGTGAGTACGACAAAACCCCGCCAGAAGAGTGGTCGAAAGGGCTTGTCGGCTTCAGACCAACGACTGTCTTCGATGTGTCTCAAACGGAGGGTGAACCCCTTCCAGAGTTGGAGACTGCGGCGACGGGGGACGCCGGCGATCTTGTGGAGAACCTTACGGAGGGAGCCGAAGACCTCGGTGTGACCGTTCGCATTGTTGAGGCCGATGGGTGGGAGTACGGAGAGGCGATGGGCGTCTGCAAGTACCGATGCATCCATTCCTTCCAGCCCGTCGTGGAAGCAAAAGCCCGATCAAATCAGGCCGATCTGGCGGTGACGTTGATCCACGAGTACGCTCATGCACTGTTGCATTTCGATGTCGACAGTGAACCCGAGCGAGCGAAACGCGAGGTCGAAGCCGAGGCCATTGCCTATATCGTGGGTCGATATTTCGACTTGGATACGAGTGGCTCTGCGTTCTATTTGGCAGCGTGGGAAAACGAAGATTCGGCGGTGATCCAAGAGCGTCTTGGTCGGATTAGCTCAACGGCTCAGTTGATCATCGAAGCTCTCAAATCTTAACCAACATAGACGAATTTTGTGGTGTCGTGTTGGTTAAGTTGGGGCGCATGTTCGCTGAATTTCCAACACTCGTTCTTTCGAGGTAAATTCCAGTAGCTCACCAAAATGGATCGATGTTTACCTTAGCTATAGTGTTCAACTATAGTTTATAGCTATACTATAGCTACGTATTTTGGCCTTAGAAGGAGAATTGACTATAGGTGAGTAAAATAGTCGTATACTATAGCTACATCATATAGCTATATGATCCAGCTGAAATGTCTGACTTAGATTTATATTCACAGCTTCTTACTATTATCTATAATGCTCACCTATGCACCAGTCTCGGAGGCTGGAGGGGTCGGAAAGACGACCACTGCAGCGACACTTGCGGCGAGTCACGCCCGTGCGGGTCATGATGTCCTTGCTATCGACATGGACACACAGAACGGCAGTCTCACCTACTTTTTCGGGCCTGATTACGACCGTGGAGATCCGAACGTCGATAACTTAGTTCGACATCTCGTCGGTCGGCCACAAGGAGACTTCCACGACCTCACAATCGAGGTCGAGGGGGGAATCGATCTGATACCCTCTCACAATATGCTGGAGGACCTCCACGAGTTCCTCCTGAATGAAAAAAATCAGGCTGAGAATTTCGGAGAGTCATACAGCATGTATCATCAACTGCACCGAGTTCTCAGTGAAGCGAATGTTCGAGATAAGTATGACGTCGTTATCGTCGACTCCGCAGGCAAGGCAGGCCCAATTCTGTACAACGCATTAGTCGCAGTCAGAAACGTTGTAATTCCGTTTGAGGCGACTGCAAAAGGACAGGAATCAATTGAGGGACTGGATGATCTTGTCGAAGGGCTTGAGGAGAGCATTGATATTGACGTTGGAGTGCTTGCGGTTCTCCCTATTGGATATAAAGATACGCGTGATCAAAATGAGATTCTGCAAGATCTTCGCGGGAGTGGATTCCCAGTCCCCGTGGTTATTGGCGAACGTGGATCACTGATGGAAGGCTGCTGGAAACAACAATGTAGTCCATATAGATACGTTGAGGAACATCGTAGCAGAAAGCGGGACTACGAAACAGACACGCTTGAGCAATTTGACGAACTCGCCCGCCATTTGGAAGCGGAAGCAGGACTTGAAATGCCAGAGGTGAGTGCATAATGGGACTCAAATCAGGGTCACGAGATGCTGATCTCGATGATGCCGATGACGACGAGGAGCCATCTACCGAGCAGCAAGATCAGCCGCACACAGAAAGCGACGAAGAGGCTTCTCCATCAGCAATCGATCTAGACGACTCAAGTGAGGATACACCGTCGTCGAGTACTTCTGAAACAGAATCTCAACGACCGACGATGGACTCGATCCCATACAAGCTACGACGAGACAAAGTAAACGAAGGGCGCGAGCAGGTGCCATACTTTCTTCGTGAAGGCGTGCTCGAAGCAGAGGACGAGCTCAAAGATACGCTTGAAGAGCTGCTCGGGGAAAATGTGTACAAATCTGATTACCGAGAGGCCTCGATGGTCGTTGCACAGCGGAATCCAGAACTCATTGCAGAGGTACTCCGTGAGTGGGGCTACGACCTCGAGTAAGTGGCTCTGTTGAAATCCTCAGTCCAGATACAAGCGGGAAACCCCGTCGTTCACGACGGGGAGGAACGCGACATGGTGAGAACCAACCGCCGGACTATGGCCGACTGACTCCCCAACAACCATAATTTGTATAAATGTATAGTCTTACATATGAAGTATGGCGGAGATACGTCGCACGGTCGTCGTCAAGCTCGACGTAGACGACAGCGACGCGGCTCTCCTCCACGAAACCGTCGAGGAGTACCTGTGGGCGTGCAACTACGTCGTCGACGACGCATGGCAGGACGACTACAAGCCCACCTCCAAGACGAAACTCCACGACCGGACGTACTCCGAGGTGCGCGACCAAACGCGCCTACAGGCGAACCTCGTTCAATCCGCACGCAACCGGGCTGCCGAAGGCATCAAGGGGGCCGTCGCCCGCTGGCAGAACGGTAAGGAGGCGTCACGACCACACTTCACGACGCCATCGATCCGGTACGACAAACGGAGCGCGACGTTCCACGACGACCACGTAACCCTCTCCACGGTGAACGGACGTATCGACGCCGAGTACGTCCTACCCCCGGAGGGCGACAACCCACACACTGAATATCTTCGCAACGACGACTTCAACATCACGGGTGCGACCCTCCAGTACCGCAACGCGACGGACACGTTTTTCCTCCATATCGGCACAAAGGCTGAAATGGAGTCCGAGATGCCGGACGACGGCGACGCCGAGCACAGCACAGTCCTCGGCGTCGACCTCGGTATCGAACAAATCGCCGTCACGTCAACCGGAAAATTCTGGAGCGGCGACTACCTCAACCACCGTCGCCGAGAGTACGAGCGGGTGCGCGGCGACCTACAACGAACGGGAACGGAATCGGCCCATCGAACCATCGAGCGAATTGGCGACCGCGAGACGCGGTGGGTCGAGGATTACCTCCACCGCATCTCGAAAGCCATCGTCCAAGAGGCGGTCACGCACGGCTGCGACGAGATCGCCTTCGAGGAGTTGACGGATATCCGCAATCGGATGCCGGGCGCAAAGAAGTTCCATGCGTGGGCGTTCCGCCGTCTGTACGACTACACGGCGTACAAGGCCGAAGCGGAGGGTATCGAAGCCACGCAAGTAGACCCGGCGTACACGTCCAAGCGGTGTTCCAAGTGCGGGACGACGCTGGACGAGAATCGCCCGTCGCAAGCGAAGTTCTGTTGCCAGAAGTGCGGCTACGAGGTCAACGCGGACTACAACGCGGCGAAGAACATCGGCTTTCGGCTACTCCGTGCGGGGCAAAAGTCTCCGCATGGAGGGGCAACACGTCACCTTGCCCTGAAGTCGGGGACGCTGACCGTGAATGGCGGCTACTCGCCTGCCACCCAGTAGGGTCGGCCAGAACGGGAGTCCACCGACAAGCTCCGCCCTTTTAGGGCGGAGAAGGTGACTCGGTCGGAATGGAATCCAATACTCTATGGTCGTCCAAATCTTCCATAATGAACTGCGCGACTCGCTGTTGGGATTCGCGCAGATGCCGGTGGAATGTTTGTCTGGTAATATTCATCCGATCTGCGATATCTTCACCAGTACTCTTTCGTGGTCGTTCGAAATATCCCGCATAGTACGCCAGCTGAAATGCGGTCCACTGACGTTCCGAGAGGCTTTCCTCCAGAAGTATCCGTGATAACTCAGGAGTGGAGAGCAACTGTCGTGAGACGCATTCGAAATCGGGATAGGTCTTTCTGATCTCCTCGACAACGGCGTCATCATCGACTGTAGCTGGAAATTCGGCAATTATTTTGAGTGTTTCGTCCTCGAATCTCCCGTCACTCGGGTGTCCCTCGTATGCCGAAAATGTTGCAAATAGTGAGTCGTCGGTGCTATGAATCTCTATCCGATGGACTCCGTCTACGGAGCTAATAACAGTGACATCGATAACGGTTGGTGGTTGTTCGATAATGTCTAGGTACGCACCCAGACTGATGCCCGACACGTTCCAGTACTGAAGTTGTGTCCCATCCTCCAGTTCGATTACATGCTCAACGGCAATGTCAACGGCGTGACTGCTGGACTCAACAAACGGTTGTGCCATCTCTACAGACTGAAACTCCAACTGGAGCGTCTGGCTGGCGGTGTGCTCGGAGAGTACTGCTCCGTCGGCAGTTTCCAGACAGGGATGATCGGTGTCGGTGGCGACCCACCAGATTCGAACGTTTCCGACTTTTTTGCTCTGCAAGTGTTCGGAGTCGGTCAATGCAGATAGCCGATTGTAAGCGGTTCTCCTAGAACAGCCAAGCGCATCGGCAACCTCACGGGCTGAGAGTGATTCATTAGTTTCTGAGACGCGGTTGAAGACCCCGAGGACATCCTCATCGGTTACTCGACTCTGGTCAGCCATCCTGTTTTGAGTACCCTTGTGTCCACGTTTTGAGCCATACGTGACCGATGGCACTGTCTGCTGCTGCCGGTGGGCTGGTCGCAGCTAGCCTGTATTGAAAGTTGATCTCAATGGGTGTGGTTCGGATCACTATGTGATTTCCTACCTTGAACCGAAATTACGCTAACTGATTATCAAGCACTCCTATATTTCTTACCCTCAATCACGTTACTGAGCCGCCGTTCACAGCGGCGGAAAATAAATATGCAACTAGTCACTGAGAACATTCATGTTCTGATGTCTCCCAGAGCAGAACGAATTGGTTTACACTCATCTATATGCGAAAAGACTGGATATATTCGCTTTATTTCATACAGCAAAGTCTATTATAAAGGTCTCCATTCAAATATAATAATAGTTCGATTTACCGACCCTCCAATGAATAGACAACTGGGAGAATCAGTGCGGCTAAACTATCGCCAAGTAGTCGTTTTCGTACTTACTGTCTTTTTTGCCCTTTCTGCTCTCTCTGGGGCCGGAATCGGAGTTCTCGGTGCTGTCACAGATATCAGTGGCATTGCAGCAGCCGATGGGGAAGAAGAACCCGAGGAAATCGGAAACTGGACTGAATTACAGAATATCAGTGATGAACGGGGAGGTGACTATGAGCTTACTAATGATCTCAACAAAAGTACTGACGACTACGAGACAGTCGTCAAGGATGGGTTCGACCCACTCGGGACAAGTGAGGCTCCATTTAGAGGCTCGTTCAATGGCAGTGGGTACGAGATATCGGATTTAAATGTAGATAATACTACTGATGGAACTGGATTGTTCGGCGAGATCGACGGTGGCACAGTTAAAAACGTCAAACTCACCAACCTTTCGGTAACTGGTGGAGGGCAAGTCGGTGGCCTTGCTGGTGTCGCCTCCAACGCAACGATAGAGACGGTCTCTGTCTCCGGGAGTGTGGTTGGAACGAGTAACAACGTTGGTGGTGTTGTTGGTAGGTTCTCCGGGACTGTGCGCAATACGACGGTAGCTGGAGCTGTCGAAGGTAACGGGCAGTACACTGGTGGTGCCATTGGATACGTAGATGGTGACGAGGATACTTCCGAGGTGATGACCACCAGCTCGTCCGCGACAGTAACGGCCAATCTCACGACCGGCGGCCTCATCGGACAGAGCACCAACACGACAGTCAAGAATAGCGAAGCGACTGGGAACGTAACCGCTGAAAACAACGATGTCGGTGGGCTGGTCGGCGTTCAATCCTCAGGTGCTCTGACGGAATCAAACGCATCGGGTGCTGTGCAGGGTGAAGACCGGACAGGCGGACTGGTCGGAACCAGCACAGGCACTATCTCCGATGTGAATGCAACCGGTGGTATCGTCGGCAACGACAACACCGGCGGGCTCATCGGTGAGCTCGGAGCATCGGGACGCCTCTCAAACGCTTCTTCCGCAGGGCCCGTTGACGGGCTCGAAGCCACTGGTGGGCTCGTTGGTACGTCCCATGGAATCCTCAACAGCTCTTCCACAATGAGTACTGTCGAGGGGATCGATGCAGTCGGTGGCCTCCTTGGAGTCAACAGTGGCGAAGTAAACACGTCAAGTGCGACCGGATCTGTCGACGGGGTCAACGAGATTGGTGGCCTCGTCGGCGTCAACAGCGGCCAAGTGAACACGTCGAATGCGACCGGCACCGTCACTGGCAACAACCGGATCGGCGGGCTCATCGGGAACAACACCGAAGGAACGGTCACCGAATCATACGCGACTGGCAATGTTGATGGCAGTGATCGTGTCGGCGGCCTCGTCGGACAGAACGGCGATGTCTTCAATTCGTACGCCACCGGTAATGTGAGTGGTGACGAGGAGGTTGGCGGCCTCGTCGGCAGAACGAGCGGCACAGTCACGTCGTCGTACGCAATCGGTGTTGCTGACGGCAGCCAACGCGTCGGCGCGCTGGTCGGCTACTCGTTCGGTCTGAGCGATATTTCAGCCGCGTACACGAGTAGTGACCCCGGAACCGTCGTCGGCGAGGCGGAACTAGGAACCAACGTTAGTACGACCCGACTGTCTGATTTCGAGATGCGTGGCGAGGAAGCCTTTGCAAATATGGCTGGCTTCGACTTCGTTGCTGTCTGGAACGTGCAGAACGAAGCTAATGGAACGAATTCGAAACCGTATCTCCGTGCGAACGCCCAAACACCGGGGCCAGATAGTATCGAGATTAGGTTAATCGAGGATTGGAACGAGCTTGAAAACATTGACGCGGACGCGACTGTTGAACTCGGCAACGACCTCAATGACTCTACCAGCGGTTCTAATGATGGCCTTGATCCAATCGGCAATGAGACAGCACCGTTCACCGGTACGTTCTACGGAAACGGATACACGGTTTCTAACGCGACTATCAGTGGGGACTCGGACGCCGGACTCTTCGGGGTGATTGACGGCGGAACAGTCGCTGATCTTGGCGTTGAAAATATTACTGTTGATGGAACCGAATCCGGCTACGCGGGTGCAATCGCTGGCCAAGTCCGTAGTGGAACCATTACGCGCTCCTACAGCACGGGTGAGATTAAGGGCGAGACAGCCGGCGGGCTGGTCGGTGAGAATAACGGTTCGATCACACAAACCTACTCCCTTGCCAACGTGACTGGGATAGGAGGGGACGGCTCACAAGCTGGTGGGTTTGTTGGTTCGAACAACGGCGAAATTGATGTCTCGTATGCCGCCGGAAACGTCACCGGCGACGAGGTCGGCGGACTGGTTGGTGTGAACAGCAGCTCGGCAAATGTTACGAACGCCTACTGGGATACGGACACAACGGGGGAAAACGACTCCGCAGGCGGTGAGGGATTGACGACATTGCTCCTCAAAGGGAATGACGCGCCGAAAAGTATGGCGGGCTTCGATTTCAGTGGGACATGGGAGACGAACGTCACCACCCAAGGGAACGGCACCCGGATCGTTTCGTATCCGACCCTCAGTAGTCATCCACAGACGCCGGCTCCGAAGAAACAACTCCGACCATACGCGGCCGGAATCGGCACTGAAACCTACCCGTACGTCGTCGAAAACTGGCACGACCTCGCGCTCATAAATGCGACCGACCGAGATGATCTCGGAACGAACGTTACGCTCGGCAGCAGCCTGAACAAATCTGCAGCCGGCTACGATGTGGTCACCAACGCATCGGAGGCCGATTCGAACGGCTTCGAGCCAATCGGCAATGAGACAGCCCCGTTCACGGGGACGTTCGATGGTGATGGCTACCGAATCAGTGATTTCGAGATCGACAGAGGCGACCAGGATACTGTCGGTCTCTTCGGGTCGGTCGACAACGGGACGATCACCACACTCGGGCTTACGAACGTCTCCGTAACAGGCGATGAGACTGTCGGCGGGCTTGTCGGTGTCAACAACGGAACTGTCGAGGAGACGTACGTCAATGGCAGCATCACGGGTACCAATACTGTCGGTGGGATCGCTGGCAACAACAGCGGTAGCATTTCTGATTCGTACGCGTTGGGGGCTGTTGAGGGTGAGTACTCCGGCGGGCTCGTTGGCTCAAACGCTGACGCTGCATCAATCAACGAGACCTTCTCAGCAGTCAATGTGTCAGGTGCCAATACCGGTGGCCTCATCGGGAATAACTCCGGGACTGCTACGAACTCTTACTGGGATACCACGGAAACGACGGACGGAGTTGGCAGCGGCGACGATACCATTGATAACTCCGTTGAAGGGCGTACCACCGCCGAGATCACCGGCCGAGATGCGTTTAGCAACACGGACTCGTTCACCTACGTTGGAACGTGGCTAATTACGAGTCCTGACGGCTACCCTGAGCTCGCGTGGGAATCTAATCGCGCCAGCTCGCGGAGCGGCACTGACGCGAGCCCGTATCGGATATCTGATGAGGTACTACTCCAGAACATCGCCGGGAATCCCGATGCCAGTTACGAACTCAAGTCGGATATCACAGTCAGCTCTGTCAACGACTGGGATGCCAACGGCTTCGATAAACTCGGCACCAACGAGCGGGCATTCACCGGCACGTTTGATGGTCGAGGGAACACGATCTCCGATGTCGTCGTTGCCGCTGACGCTAACGATAATGTTGGCCTGTTCGGCACCGTCAAAGGTGATATCAGGCGAGTTGGGATCGAGAACGTCTCGGTCACCGGCAACGATACTGTTGGCGGCCTCGTCGGGACGCTTGACGGAACTCTGAACCGATCCTACGTAACTGGGAACATTACTGGCAACGATACTGTCGGCGGCCTCGTCGGTACACTCAATAGTGGTAGTGTTCGGAACTCCTATTCGAGAACCGGGACGATCAACGGGGCCGACAGCGTCGGTGGGGTAGTCGGCGACGCTAGTGGGACGATCAACGGTTCCTACTCAGCGATGACGGTGAAGGCGTCTGCTAGCGGCGGTGCTGGTGGGCTGGTTGGCAGCGACAACACGGCAACCGTTGACGACTCGTACTGGGACATCAATGCGACTGGACAGGACACAGGCATTAGCGATGGTGATTCTGGAGGCGTGTCGGGGCTTCAGACTGCCAATCTCACCGGCACGGCCGCATTCGCAAACGCATCCGATCTCGATTATATCGATCCGTGGCTCATCACCGCTGAGGACGGCTATCCGGAATTGGACTGGGAGAGTGACCGCGAGAACGGCGGGAGCGGAACCGCCGGCGATCCGTTCGTTGTCAGCGATGGAATCACCCTGCTGAATATCGACGGTGCGCGCGATGCGCACTACGAACTCAACGGGCCAGTTGACGCGTCAGCATCCGGCCTCGGATCGTGGGAGAACGGTGCTGGCTTTGCGCCTATCGGCGATGCGAGACGGCCCTTTACTGGATCGTTAGATAGCAGCGGAGCTAACATCGTCTATGGTCTGTCCATAGATCGTCCGACGGAGTCAGCCGGACTGTTTGGGACGATCAGCGAGGGTGGGCGTGTAAACGACATTGCGCTCCGGCGGATCGATGTCACTGGCGGGTCTGGCGTCGGAGCGTTGGCAGGCAATAATAACGGCACGGTAACGAATGCGACCTTCGTCAACGGTGCCGTCGAAGGCAATGAGTCTGTCGGCGGGCTCGTCGGTAACCATACTGGAGTCATATCTACTTCTGCTTCCTCGGGGCGTGTCACTGGGAAAACTGCGGTCGGCGGGCTCGCCGGAACTCTCAGCAGTGACAGCGTGATCAACACATCGTATGTGATTGGTAGTGTGAGCGGCGAGACGAACGTCGGAGGCCTCGTCGGTTCGGTTACCGATAGTTCCCTTGTCAACCAGTCATACGTAACTGGAAGGGTCTCGGGAACGGACTCCAATGTTGGTGGGCTCGTCGGTAGCGTTACTTCGGACTCGACTGTCGAAAACGGCTACGCTGCGGGAGCCGTTACTGGTGGGACGCCCGTGGGTGGCGTCGTCGGGAACGTCACCGACGGAAGGGTTGCGGATACGTACTGGGACACCGAAGTGACCGGACAGAATACCGGCATCGGTGAGGGTGGCTCTGATGGGGCGACTGCTCTCAATACGCTCGAAATGAAACCTCCGAATATCGAATCGGAGATGTCGGGACTCGCGTTCGATGATTCGTGGACGTTCGTCAATGAGTCGACGAGCGGCTTCGAGATCTCGTACCCCTACTTAGGCTCTAACGAACCTGATCTCGAACCGGGGCTTGATCGATTGTACGCGAGCGGCGCGGGAACGGAGGAGACACCGTATACACTCACGAACTGGAATCACCTCGATAACGTCCGCCTGAACCCGGGGACGAACTTCACGGTCATCCGCGATATTACTGATCGGAGTACCGGATACAGTGAGCAGGTTGCAGGGCCAACGGACGGTTTCGAGCCAATCGGCAACGAAACGGAGCCGTTCACGGGAACGTTCGACAGTGACGACCGCGCTATCGAAGACCTCCGTATCAACCGCAGTACAAAAGACAGTGTTGGCTTGTTCGGGTACACTAACGAATCAACGATTGCAAACATCTCTCTTGCTGCCACCGAGATTCGCGGGGACGATACAGTCGGTGGGCTCGTCGGCTACGCCGAGAACAGCACTATCCGTGCCAGTTCGTCCATCGGTGGCTCTGTGAATGGTTCCAACACGGTTGGTGGACTTGTTGGTTCAAATGCTGGTACCATAGCGGGCGTATCTGTCTCAGATGTTGACGTGAATGGGACGATGGGTGTCGGTGGTTTGGTCGGTAACAGTTCCGCCGGCAGTGTTGTCCGTGAGTCGTCTGCAGCAAGCAGTGTCAATGGAACTGAAGCGACCGGTGGACTGATCGGAGCCACAGCTTCCGGCGCGATAGTAAATACAACACACGCGAGTGGTCGGGTCACCGGAACGACCGATACTGGTGGGTTGATCGGGAGCAATGACGGGTCGGTAAACCGCTCCTTTGCGACTGGCAATATCAGCGGGCACACTGCAACCGGCGGGCTCATTGGGACGAACAACAACCTCGTTAACCAGTCGTACGCGAACGGGACTGTCGATGCAAGCAGTGCCAACACGGGTGGCCTGGTCGGCAACAACACTGGTAATGTGTCTTATGCGTACTCGCTTGCGACCGTTAACGGCGATGAGACCGTCGGGGGCCTCGTCGGAACGAACAACGATAGTGCGACGCTCACCGAAACCTACGCGGCCGGACTCGTTGCGGGCAATGAAACCGTTGGCGGCCTCGTCGGGTCGAATGCAACCGGCGCAACGGTCACCGATTCCTACTGGGATTTCAACGTAACAAATCAGACTGAATCTGACGGTGGGGTTGGCCTTCGAACTCTCGATATGAAAGGCCCCAACGCGAAAAACAAGATGGAGTTCGACTTCGGGGGCCGATGGGATATCATTGATAACTCTTCCAAGGGATATCAACTCTCATACCCATATTTCTTCGATGCCGTCCAGAATCCAAAACCGGGGTACCAGACGCTCTATTCTGGCGGGAATGGAACCGAAGAGACACCGTATAAAATCGCTAACTGGACCGAGCTCGACAACGTCCGTGAAAATCCAGATGCGAACTTCACGCTAACCAAAGATATTGATCAGGGAACAGGTGGCTACGATGATGTGATTGCTACCGAAGACGGACTCGATCCGCTGGGAACCAGTAGCGACGGTGGTCTGGCGTTCAACGGGACATTCGATGGTGATAACAACACTATTGATGACTTGCAAATCAACCGTAGCGGGGAGAAAAACGTTGGTCTGTTCGGCTACGTCGAGAACGGAACCGTCGAACGGGTCGAATTGTCCAATGCAACAGTAACCGGGAACGAATCTGTTGGCGCGCTCGTTGGAACCAATGACAACGGAACGGTACTGGACAGTTCCACGACTGCTAGCGATATCGACGGAGAGGATGATGTCGGCGGCCTCGTTGGGGCCAACGATGGAGAGCTTCGACAGTCGTCGGTGACAGGTGGTTCCGTCGGAGCCGATACAGGATCGAGTGTCGGCGGACTCGTTGGGACGAGCAGCGATACAGTGTCTGACTCGACGGCCGATACTGATGTCGACGGTGACAATGCTGTTGGTGGGCTGATCGGATCGATCACCGGCGGCGAAGTCAGCAGCTCGACTGCAAACGGAACGGCCGTTGGAAACGACTCAGTTGGTGGATTGGCCGGTTCAACAACGTCGGATGCCGATGTAACATTGGTGAATGCGACTGGGTCGGTTGAGGGAGAGAACGCCACCGGCGGGTTGGTCGGTAACAACAGCGGCAACATCACCGAGGCATATGCGACTGGTGACGTGACAGGCAACGATACTAATGTCGGCGGCCTCGTCGGCCGCCACGCCGGGAATATTAGCTCCTCGTATTCGACCAGCACTGTCACCGGCGAAGCGTCGGCCTCATCGGTCGGGGGTCTGGTCGGTCAAGTGGCCTCTGGAGGCGAGGTCAACGAATCATACGCAGCCGGAATCGTGAGCGGCGACGGTACTGACATCGGCGGCCTCGTTGGCAAGAGTGATGGCTCCGTCAATGCCTCCTACTGGGACGAAGAAACTACCGGACAAAACGAATCTGACGGTGGAACCGCCCTCTCACGGCTTGAAATGAAGGGCAACGTGAGTGAAGGCAATATGTTCGACTTCGGTGAGACGTGGACAGTCGTTGACGATCCCGAAGCCGGAAACGACGTGTCTTATCCGTACCTCAAAGAGAACACCCAAGACCCGATCCCCGGCAAAGAGACGCTGTATGATGGCGGTGAGGGTACTGAGGCGACGCCGTATGAAATTACGAACTGGACCCAGTTAGACAACGTTCGTGCTGGCGGCAATCTCGGGGAGAACTTCACTGTCAGCAACGACCTTAATCAGACCACAGCAGGCTATGAAGAGCAAGGAAGCCCGTCGGCCAATGCTGGAGTGGGCTTCGAACCAATTGGAAATCAGGGTGATCCATTCACCGGTACAATCGCTGGCAATCAGACGATCTCTGATCTCGTTATCGACCGTCCGTCGGCCGACGGTGTGGGCCTGTTCGGCACTGCCAACAACAGTCAGATACAAGATCTCGGGTTGGCTAATGCCACCGTTACCGGCGGGAACGAAACTGGTGGACTGGTCGGTCGGTTCGAAGGCGGCCAAATAAGTGAGACGTACGTCGAGGGCGACATCGAGGGCAACGAAACCGTCGGCGGGCTTGTTGGCAACGTTTCCGGCGGTGTGGTCACAACCTCGTATACGACAAACGGGAGTTCGGTCAATGGGTCTGATTTCCTCGGCGGACTTGCTGGGAACGTTTCCGGGGAGGTGAGTGAAACCTACGCCGCTAGCTCGGTAGAGGACGTAGACACTCGTGGTGGGTTGATCGGCTCGGTGGCCGACTCGGAGACAGTGAACAAATCCTACTGGGAGAACGAAACTGACGCTATCGACGTAGGTATCGGCGACGGATCCACCAACGGAGTAACCAGTCTCGAAACCAACGAAATTACCGGGACGGCCGCGTTCGATACAGCTCGTGATCTGAGCTTCGTCGAGACGTGGTTACTGACTGAGGACGGCGGCTACCCAGAACTGGCGTGGCAGACTGAACGCGTCGACGGGGATGGGACTACTAACAATCCGTTCGAAGTTGAAGATGGCAATGAGCGATCTGCGGAAGTGCTGCTTCAGAACGTCGACGGCAACCGTAGCGCGAACTATACTGTCGGATCGGACATTAATCTCTCTGAGCTAAATGACTGGGAGGGCGGAGCCGGGTTTACCCCGATTGGCAATGAGACACGGGCGTTTACCGGAAGCTTCGACGGCGACAACCAGACGATCCGTAATCTCAATATCACCAGACCCAACGAAAACCAAATCGGACTCTTCGGTGCGGTCGATGGTGGTACCGTCGAAGACGTTGACCTCCGTGATTCCAACGTCACAGGCGGTACTGATGTCGGGACCCTTGTCGGTAGCAACAACGGGACTGTGCGTAATGTGTCCACAGTGGGTGGGGAGACAAACGGTTCCACCGCGGTTGGCGGCCTCGTCGGCAACAACACGGCGACGCTCACTGATGCCACAGCTGACATTATTGTCACGGGCGAGAACCGAGTCGGTGGTCTTGTTGGAGTCACCACTGGTGAAGTAACTGCGGCGACCGCCAGCGGGTCAGTCACGGACAGCGGTGACGCGGTCGGCGGGCTCGTTGGCTACGTCGGTGGCGGCGGTGAGATCAACCGGTCTACTGCGACCGGTAGTGTCAGTGCGGATAACGATGTCGGCGGGCTCGTTGGTAACCACACTTCTGGCCTCGTTACACTCTCATATGCGAACGGAACGGTCACTGGCAACGAGACGAACGTGGGCGGCCTTATCGGGAACAACTCCGCGATCATCAACCAATCGTACGCGATTGCCGATGTAGCGGGCGACAGCACCAACCTCGGTGGGCTTGTAGGCTACAACACCGATTCGGCCGAAATCAACGAGACGTACGCTGCTGGTTCGGTATCTGACAGCGGATCACCGACCGGTGGCCTCGTCGCTGCCGGCAGCGAGGACAGTATCGACAACTCGTATTGGGATAACCAGACGACTGGTCAGACGGATTCAGCCGGTGGTGCAGCACTGAGCACGTTCCAAATGCAGGGGGCTAAAGCAGAATCGCAAATGGCCTTCGACTTCAGCGGGACTTGGAACGTGACCAAACAAACTGGTGAAGGAAATAGAGTCTCTTATCCGTTCCTTCGAGAGAACGAACAGGAACCGAACCCCGGCACACAGAGGCTCTATGCTGCTGGCGATGGATCGAAAAACAGTCCGTATGAGATTGAGAACTGGGTTCACCTCGATAACGTTCGTCAGAACCCAGCTGCGAACTTCACTATCGTTGGTGATCTTGACAACGAAACGAAAGGATATGACGGGCGGGTTGATATGGAAAACGGCTTCGAACCTATCGGTGAGCCGGGTGACGAATTTACCGGCACGTTCGACGGTGGGAGTCAGAATATCTCAGATCTCACGGTCAACAGATCCGGCCAGGACAACGTCGGTCTCTTCGGAGTTGTCGAGGACGGCGACCTCGAAAACATCCACCTCAGGAACGCCACGATTACCGGAGCCAACGCGACTGGCGGAATCGCCGGGACAACGAACGCAGACGCAACGATCCGAAACTCAACTGCGAACGGTAAGATTGAGGGCGCGACGGCTGTTGGTGGACTCACCGGCGACAACGCAGGAACGGTCACTGGCTCCTACGGTACTGCCAACGTGACCGGTGACGAGAACGTTGGCGGACTGGTCGGAGAGAACCGCGGTTCAGTGAGCGAAGCGTATGCGACCGGTACTGTCGACGGGAACCTCTCCGTCGGCGGCTTGATCGGCCTCAACGAGGGCGGAAATGCGACTCAGACGTTTGCTACTGGCACTGTCGGTGATGCCCCTGATAAAGACGCTGTGAACGCCGGTGGCCTCGTCGGCAACAATACTGGCAACGTCACCGAATCGTACTGGGATACTGAGTCGACAAACAAAACAACGGGGATCAACGTAACGTCGGGACAAACGAACGAGGCAACCGGCCTTACAACTGAAGAAATGACTGGGCTAAAAGCTCCAGTCTACATGACTGCCTTCGATGTTGAAGCCGAATGGCGGATCGGTACCGCCGCGGCTGACGAGGAGTACCCCGACCTCCCATGGGAATCGGAGTACGATGACGGTGCCGACGCTATCGACGCGTATCTCGACGGCGACGGCGATGGTAACAAGCCGTACAAGATAACCGATAGCTACGAGCTACAGGCGACGACATACAACACCGGTGCTGATTACGAACTAACGAGCGATATCAACGCGACGAACACTACCGAGTGGCCGAACGGCAACGGGTTCGATCCAGTCGGCGATAGCGGAGATCCGTTCACTGGCACGCTTGATGGGAACGGCAACACACTGTCAAACCTCACGATAGACAGAGCAGAGACCGACAGCGTCGGACTGTTCGGCGTCGTCAACGGTGACAGCGAGAACACGAAAATCGAGGCCCTCACCCTCACCAATACGAGTGTAACCGGGAATAACGAGACTGGTGCCCTCGTTGGTGTACTTAAGGATGGATCGGTTACCGGTGTTACGGTTGATGACACCGATAGCGTCGTCAACGGCAGCGATAACGTTGGTGGCCTGATCGGCCATGTAGAAGCAGACGGTTCGGTGAGCGACGCTACGACGAGTGCGGAGGTCAATGGCGAGACGGGTGTCGGCGGACTGGTCGGCGACAGTGCCGGGTCGGTATCCGGATCGGCTGCGACCGCTTCAGTCAATGGAACCACGAAGGTCGGCGGCCTTGTCGGAACCGCTGACAGCGAGATTACTGACTCCTCGGCCGGCGGTTCAGTCAACGGCTCCACTGCAGTCGGTGGGCTCGTCGGGGTTTCATCCGATGATGTTATCGGTTCTAATTCGAGCGGTGACGTGAACGGAACGGATCGCGTCGGCGGGCTGATCGGTGAGAACGCAGCGACCGTTACCGAATCGACCTCGACGAGCACGGTTACGGGAGACGGAACCGCAGTCGGTGGTCTCGTCGGCGAAAGCAGCGGGGAGGTCAACAAGTCCTACGCGCGCGGCCGTGTTGATGGCGGAACCGACGCAACATCAGTCGGTGGTCTCGTCGGAAACAACACCGGAACGATTGCGAACACGAATGTCAGTGCGACAGTCAACGGCACCGACACCGTTGGCGGGCTCGTCGGCACTAACGCTGACGCTGGCGAAATCAACACCTCGTTTGTCACCGGTGAAATCAACCAAACGGGCGACGAAATCGGCGGCTTGGTTGGCAAGAATAGCAACGGCGCGACCGTCAACGACGCATACTGGGACAGAAGTGCGACAAACGAGAGTGATGCCATCGGAAACGATGACGGAGATTCCTCTGGAGTTGTCGGGTTCAGTGATCCTGATAGTGCCGCACCCGCGACCGAGATGCAGCAGTTCGCTCCGCTGGCAAACATGGATGGGCTAGATTACACGGACGATCAAGTCTGGTTCATCACCGACGAGTATCCTGAACTCGCATGGACCAGTCCTGATAGACTGCTCGTCGACGACGTTGCGGCTGAAAACGTTACTGAGACCGCTGGCGAAACAGGTCAGATCGTCCTCAACGCCACACTCGCAAACAGCGATGGTACTGGCGAAGGCGTTCGCATCAACATCACTGATAGCGATGATCTCAACACGCTGAACACATCACACGTCACGAACACAAGCAGTTCTGCGGTGTTCGACTTCAACGAAACAACCGCTGGAACGTACACAGTCGGCTTCAACTGGAGCGATGAGGGGCTGAATGACGGCGATACAGTGAACAATGAGACGACGGTCACGATTGAACCAGCCGCCGCGGCGAACGTTTCGGTCGTTGACGCACCGGATACGCTAACAGGCAATGAGAGCCTGAATCTGACGCTCGAAGTGACGGATGCGTTCGGCAATCCGGTCCCGGACGCGACTGTCAATGACCTCACCATCGATTCGGAGTTCGACGGCGAGGTTCGCAACACCACGAACACAACCGACGCCGATGGGAACATGACCGTCGAGATCGGCTCGAACAATATCACGACGGCGAACGATACACACACTTTGACTGTAACCGGAACCGTCAACGGGAACGCATTATCCGACGGAACCGTCGATATCGACGTTGGGCCTGCAGACGCTGACACGGTCGAGCTCCTCTCACAGCCCGACACCGAGCAGACTGCGGGTGAGACGATAGACCCAACAATCGACCTCAATCTGACCGACGAGTTCGGCAACCCAGTCCCTAACAACACCCTCACGGTGAGTCTTAACGACTCGACCACACTAACCGGTGATACAGCTGTCGACACGAACGAATCAGGCATTGCCGAGTTCGATGATCTCAATGTTACCGACGCTGGTAGCTACACACTCAACGTCACACTCGACGAAGATAGCTCGGTGAACGTCACAAGCGATGCCTTCGACGTTACGGCTGCCGAGGCTGCCCAGACGACTATCGAGACTGAGCCATCGGACACGACTGCTGGTGAGATGATTTCCGCCTCTCAAATCAACGTCACCGATGCCTTCGACAACATCGTCGCCGGCGAGAACGTGACAGTGAGCGTCAACGGGTCGGCCAGCCTTGCTGGAACGACCGAGGTTGAGACGAGCAGTTCGGGGATTGCTGACTTCGATGATCTCAATATTACTGAAGCTGGCACATACGAACTCACGTACCAACTCGCTGATGACGATTCGGTGAGCGTCACGAGCCAACCGTTTGTGATCACAGCTGCTGAGCCTGCCGATGCGACCATCGAGACCCAGCCCGAAGCGGCGGCTGCGGGAGATGCCATTGGTGGCCCACCGGCAGCCAATATCACCGACGAGTTCGATAACGCCGTCATCGACGAGACCGTGACAGTGAGTGCTAACGGTTCGGCTGACCTCAATGGGGCAACCGAAGTCGAAACGGACGCTTCAGGTATTGCCGAGTTCAGTGCGATCAATATCAGCGACACCGGCAGCTACAATCTCACCTTCGAAGTCGACGAACACGAATCGGTGAATGCAACGAGCGATGCTTTCGATATCACGGCTCTCGGAGCTGCCCAAACGACCATCGAGACACAGCCAGCGGACACGGATGCTGGTACAACCATTTCTGCCTCACAGATCAACGTTACCGACGAGTTCGACAACAGCGTTACGGGTGAGAACGTGACAGTGAGCGTCAACGGATCGGCTAGCCTTGCTGGAACGACCGAGGTGGAGACGAACAGTTCGGGAATCGCCGACTTCGACGCTCTCTCTATTGAAACGGCTGGGATATACGAACTCACGTACGAACTCGCTGATGATGATTCAGTGAACGTCACGAGTCAGTCGTTCGAGATTACGGCTGCCGCGGCGACTGATGCAACCATCGAGACCCAGCCCGAAACGGCGGCTACGGGCGGTGACATCGGCGGCCCACCGGCAGTCAACATCACAGACGAGTTCAACAACGCTGTCATCGACGAGAACGTCACGGTGACCGTCAACGGGACGGCCAACCTCGGCGGGAAGACCGATAGAGCCACGAACGAGTCAGGCATCGTCGAGTTCGATGATCTCACCATTACCGAAGCCGGTAGCTACACCCTCACGTTCGAACTTAACAACGATGAATCAGTCACTGCCACAACCGCTCCGTTTGGGATAACAACAAACACGCCTTCAACGGTCACGGTAACACAGAACCGTGAGTCGTTCAATATCTCAACTAACTTCCAAGATAACAACACACTCGTCGCTAATGTGAGCGTCGTCGATACATTCGGCAACAACGTGTCCAACACCTTCGTCAATCTGACTGATACGGGTGAGGACATCGCTGTCGAAGGTAGTCGGAACAAAACGACCGACGCAACTGGTAACGTTTCGTTTGCCATCCAATCGGAAACCCCACAGGATAATGTGGAATTCGTCTTCACCGCGGCCGAAACCGGAGAAAACGATACGATCACCGCCGACTTCACCGATATCCAGCTTGAGGCAAACGGGACGGCCAGTTCGAGTACCGTTGCTGTCGGCTCGAACGTGACGTTCCGCGCGGGCGGCTCAACGGTACCCAACGGTAGTATACCGACCTACGAGTGGGAATGGGGTCTCAACGGGAAGACGTTCACCGGAACCGGTGAGACAAACACGACTAGCTTCACCACATCCGGTACTGTCGAACCGACGCTCAACGTGACGGTTGCGAACCGAACCGTCAGTCAGGAACTCCCGAACATTACGGTCTTCGATGCCACCGCGCCACAGGCTAAAATCACCGCTAAGGAGACCGTCTCTGTCGGTGTCGATCCTGAGTTTGACGCCTCCAATACGACTGATAATGCCGCCGATGCGGCCGATCTCGAATATGCGTGGGACTTCGGCAACGGGACGACAGCAATCGGAACCGGACTCACCCGACCGACAGGGAACTACAGCACGCCGGGCGTCTACGATGTCGAACTCACAGTTACGGATGGGAGCGGTAACAGTGATAGCAACGCAACGACTGTCCTCATCGAGGGATCGAATGCCACATTGCCATCCGGAACAGTCAACTTCGACACCATCGGCGTCAACTCCACCACGCTCGACACACTCTCAATTCGCAATCGTGGAACCACTGATCTGAATGTCTCGAATACGACTATCACTGGTGAGAACGCCTCAGTATTCGGTATTCGTGGTGACAGCGAACCGGTTGTGGGCCCCGGCGAGACAACAACGCTGGTGATCGGATTCGAACCGTCGAGTGTCGGCCAGCAGGACGCTACACTCAATATTGAGACCAATGCGACAGTCGGGGCGAACTCGTCGACAGTCGACCTGACTGGGAGTGGAGAGGCAACCAATATCAGCCCAACAACCAACGGGGTCGACATCGGAACCACAACCGTTGGTACTACTGTTGAAGCTGCTGTGACCTTCGATAATGATGGGCCAGACGCCGCTACGATAACCAGTGCAACTGTGGCGGGTGCCGACGCCGATCAATTCAGTGTGGAGGAACCGCTACCCTCGATTTCTACCAGCGGAACGGGCGATATCACGGTTGCATTCCAACCGGACACCCACGGTGAACAGACGGCCACACTGGTTGTCGAGACAAGCGACGGTCAAACTGCACAGACAGCGATCAATGCAACCGGCGTCGGCCCATCGATATCGCTTGGTGAAGGGGCCATCTCCTTCGGTACGGTTGGTATCAACAGCAGCGACATCGTAAATCGGTCAGTATCCATCTCGAACGAAGGAAACCGTCCACTTGCAATCAACAAGAGTGAAACGGCGATTACTGGTGCGAACGCATCTGTATTCGATATCGAGCTTCCGAAAACAACGCTTGCCGCTGGAGAGACAATCGACGCAACGCTCAATTTCAGTGATCTTGATGCCAAAGGCGAGTATGAAGCTACCCTCGAAGTTGCGCACAACGATACGACTCAAGGAGAGCTGTCGACTGTCAGCCTCAGCGGAACCGGTGAGGGAGCATTCCTTTCAATTGGAACTCTCAATATCAACTTCGGTGATGTGCCAGCGGGTCAAACAGTCAGCGAGAACGTCACCATCGAGAACCTCGGCCGTTCGGATGCGAACCTGACAATTCAAAACAGCACCATTACCGGAACTGACGCCGAAAACTTCGAGATCGCCGATGTGCCCGACGAGCAGATCCCGCCGGGCACTGAGCGCGATATTACGGTGAACCTCACGACGACTGAGGATGATCAGACAGCGCAGCTAGTAATCGAAAGCGATTCGGAGAATCAACAACGAACCTATGTTTTCCTGTCGAGTTCAGAGGCATTCATCAATGTCCGCGAGGAGAGTGAATCGAATGTCTCGGTTGTAGGTGGGAACCTCCCCGGTGGCAATTACTACGATGTCGATGTCGCACTGCCAAGCACCGAAACCTCGAATGTGACTGTTGAGTCGGTCGGGACGGAGATCAACAACGAGTCCTTCGAGACGGACATCCAGAACAGTGAGACGGCATTCAACAACTCACTGACTCCGAACAGCGGGGAAGATCTCGTCCAATATGTTCAACTTGATCATAAGGATCACGACGCTTCACAGACGTTCGATAACACCTCACTTGCGTACACGATTGACGCGTCAGCAGTTCCTGCTGACACTGATCCATCGGAGATAACGTTACATCGGTATAATACGACCACTGATAGCTGGACGAAAATGACTGTCGAGCGGAGCGAAGACCGGGGCGATTCCATCTACTTCGAAGTGGACACGCCCGGCTTCTCCGAGTTCGCCGTTACCGCTCCAGAGGAGGGGGACTCGGAGGAGGATGACTCAGAGGAGGATGATGCAGGTTCATCCGGCTCCTCAGGGTCGGGACAAACGGCTCCGCCGCCCGTAGAAGAGCGTCGCACCGTCTCAGTGTCTGATCCGGTGATCGACGATACCGAACTCACCACGGGCGAATCGACAACTGTGAGAGTAACTCTTGAGAACAGTGGGAACTTCCAAGAGGAGGTTACGGTCAATCTGGTCGCCAACGGAGAAACCGTTACCACTCAAACAGTGACTGTCGATGATAGTTCTTCGACAGAAGTGGCCATTCCGTTTGAGTCGGTCACTGCCGGAGAGTATACCCTCACTGTTGGCGGCGAAACAGTAGGTACAGTCTCCGTCATCGAGCGTAATAGTGGTGAAAACAATACAAACGAACCGGACAGAACCGATACTGACGGGCCGGATAGAGTCGATGCTGAGGATAGCTGTGAACTGTTCGGCGTCGATTACGGCTCATTCATCGTCTGTTGGTACTGGTGGCTCCTTGCGGCCAGCCTCGGGCTCTCGTTGGTGCTCTATCAGCTCTGGAGCCGAGACATGTTGCGTTGTCTCGTTCGGAATAGGGACAACAGCCAGCGACAGGACAACACGGGTGAGACCGATGAGTGACGGTTCTGACACCCTTTCGGATGGCGTCCTCTGGGCGTGTCGAGTAGCGATAGTCGGAGTAACTACCGCTGTTTTAGCTGTGGTAGCTCCGATTGTCAACTTGACCTCGGCTTGGCCGTTGTATTGGATCGGCACTCTACTCTCAATTGGAGGCGTTGTCATGGCTGCAGCACATGGCTCCCAGCAAACAACAGGTCGGTACGGTGCTAGCGTGATTGCGGCACTTATCGGTGTTCTATTAGTAGGATATGGTGTCGAAGACGGAAATATATTGATCGCGTCGGCCGGCGTATTCACCGTCATCGTTGGTGTGACAACGGCCTTACTTGACACTCGTGAGCTGATTCATAAGGATAATTGAACAAATCTGTGATTGATATGTCAGTATAAACTGCCCCAAGCGAAGATCACTGCCAAAATGAACTGGTAGAAGGGTGATCGAGTGACAGACCATTTTTTGATATAATACAGCTTTTAGACCACTTATTTGAGAGGTGGAATTAAGACACACATCAAAACCATCCTCCGAGGTTGTGCTACTCTTGTTCTAGTGCATCGTAGATTTCCCGATTGTTATCGCGGTCTGCCGCCGCGACTCGCTGGACGAGTTCTCGACGGATATCGTCCATCACCTCGTCAAGTGGCGAGCGAGACTCGGTTGTATCGTCGGTCGACATGCTCTAAATGTCGGGGCGCGAGTTCTTAATCGTTTGGCTCCGATGAATCGCCGGTCAGTTGGTCTACTCCATACCGAATGAGATCGTCTCGCCATGCTTCGATCTCACCGGCTAAATCGAGCCGATCAGTATGCGAACGAAGATAGTTGATGGCCTCTTGATCGCCGACAGCCTGCTCATCGGTGCCAAATCGCTTGAGCAGCGTTCTGATCTCCTCATCGTAGGCGAACCGATATCCATTGAGTGCGGTGCGTTTGTTGGCGTCGACGAAAGGATGATTGGCGACGAGAAGCCGGAGGAGATGAAACGCTTTTTCGTGTACTGTCTCCGGTGTCGTCCCGAAACTGCCGTGTTCGACGTAGTTGAGCGCGAACTCGATATCGCCACGATTTCGCACGCCTCGGTGTGTTTCATCATACTCCGAGACGATATCGTCGTGGATCGCAATCACATCTTCAACTGAGGGATACCATACCGAGTCGACCATTCACAGTACAGTCGGGAATAGGCCTGTGTAATCCTTGTTGTCGACGTTCGATGGGTCACAAGTCAGCATATTTGATCAAGTTGTGTCTTGGATCGAGCAGATTCACCTGTGTTTTACTTAGAGGATGAGTCTTGCACATAGATCTGCAACCTCTCAAATTCTGACTGCTGAATACACCGCGCGTACCTCTATCTCGGTCTAATCTTGCTTACGCCGGAGCGAAATCGGTCTCTGCACGCTGCCGCAGCGGGAGTTGGATGTCGATCTCGTCGTACTCGACGACAGGCCGCATTGCCCGGCCCTCCTGCTCGAACTCGACGATGCCGTATTCTTCGAGCCGTTCTAAGTTCTCCGAGACCTGCTTGATATCTCGATCAACGAGACGGGCGGCCTCGCGGATGCTGGCCGGCTCGTCTTGGGCGATCACCTGGAGGAGATCAATCGCTCTCGGTGTGAACACCCGCGCCAGCTGGTCTGTCGTCTCAAAACTCAACCGACGCGGTGCATCGCCCTCGGGCCAGTCGTCACTGAGTGCTTGCTCGAATGCCTCGGCCGTTCGGTGCTGAAGGTCGCCGATTGATTCGACCGTTACTCGCCGTTGGACGGCATCGTACCCTGGGAATTCGTAGCCTTCGTTAAGCCCCTCGGCAGTGTGCCGTTCATGTTGTCCGTGTGAGTTGTCGTAGCGAATTATCGTCTCGCTGGCGTCGGTGCCGTAGTGCAGCCGGTACTTGATGCCGTCGGGGAATTTCTCTGATTCTGGCACACTCAGCACGCGAACACGGAGAACA
>Ga0209965_1000142_pt1 | contig 24647 bp, 22 predicted proteins | sample SalPon2_B_H2O_MG_FD_185707 | JGI IMG/M metagenome (GOLD analysis project Ga0209965, IMG submission 185707) | Salt pond water microbial communities from South San Francisco under conditions of wetland restoration - Salt Pond MetaG R2_B_H2O_MG... | ecosystem: Environmental > Aquatic > Non-marine...
TTAAAAGCGGGATGGCCGTCGACGAGGACGTACGGGACGCGCTCGCCGTACTCCGCGGCCAGTTCTGGGTCCTCGTCGACATCGACCATCTCGATAGCGACGGCCACGTCGAGGTCGGCGGCGACCGACTCGATGGTGTCACGGGCCGCGACGCAAAGCGAGCAGTCTTCGCGGGTGTACACCGTGACGGGGACGGCGTCCGACGCGTCCGGTTCGCTCATAACCGGGCGTTCGGGCGGCGGCGAGGAGTCGGTTTCGATCGGCGCGGACCGCGGGCGTCGCTGGCGGGGGCTCGCGTCGGTGGTGCGGAAAAGTCGGCGTGTCGCGACCGCGGCGCGGTCACGTCGCCGGCGACCCGCGAGAGCCGGCCGGCAAGAGCCGATCTGGCTTTTAAGCGATCTTGTCGTACTGCTCGGAGAGCTTGTCGGCGGCCTCGTCGAGCAGGTCGGCCTCGTACTCGTCGAGGTCCCACTCGACGACCTCCTCGACGCCGTCCGCGCCGAGTTTCGCGGGCACGCCGAGCGCGGTGTCCTCGTAGCCGTACTCGCCGTCGAGGACGACGGAGCAGGGGAGCACCTCGCCGGTGTCGTTGAGGATGGCCTCGACGGTGTGGGCGACGCCGGTGGCGGGGCCCCACTGCGTGGCGCCCTTGCGGCTGATCACGTCCATCGCGGACTCCTGGAGGTCCGCGAGGATCGCCTCCTTCTCGTCGGCGTCGAACGAGGGGTCGCGACCGTCGACGCGGACCTTCGAGAAGACGGGCGCCTGCGCGTCGCCGTGTTCGCCGAGGATCGTCGCCTCGACGTTCTGGACGGGCGCGTCGAAGCGCTCCGAGAGGACGTACCGGAAGCGCGCCGAGTCGAGTCGGCCGCCGAACCCGATCACGCTGTGCCGGTCGCGGTCGCCCGCCTCGTATAAATGTCGATTGAGGAGATCGACCGGGTTGGAGGTCGTGACGGTGACGAAGTCGTCGTTGTGTTCGGCGAGCGAGGCGCCGATGTCGGCCATGATCGGCGCGTTGTCGCCGGCCAGATCGATCCGGGTCTGCCCCTCCTGACGCGGGATGCCGGCCGTGATCACGACGACGTCCGAGCCGGCGGTGTCTTCGTACTCGCCCTGCCGGACGGTCGTGTTCGAGTCGTAAGCGACGCCGTGGTTGGTGTCGGCCGCCTGTCCGATCGTCGTCTCGCGCTGGTCCGGAATGTCGACGAAGACGAGCTCGTCGACCACGTCTCGCAACGCGAGATTGTACCCGGCTGCAGCACCGACAGTGCCCGCCGCACCGATGACGCTTACCTTTGTCATACCGTGTACACTCGCGACCGGACGGCGAGTAAACGTTTCGGAACCCCGCAGCTGCCCGCACCGAGCGGGCCCGCGAGCCGCCCCGTCGCGAAACGCCTAACTCCGGTCGTCACCCATCGCCTGCTAGTGCCGACGTTCCGCTACCCGTGCCCCGGCTGCCGGACGACCAACAGCCTTCACGACGCCGACTGCGAGTTCGAGGGCGTGAGCTGGCCGACCATCGAGAAGGCGTACACGGACCTGCTGACCGTCCTCACCGCCGAGCCGGACGGGCTGGCCGAGGCCACGCTCCGCGAGGCGGTCCACGGCGAGTGGGGCGGGCTCCACAAGGCCGCGCTCGACGCCTTGCAGCGCGAACAGCGGGTCGTCGAGGAGGGCGGTCGGCTCCGACTCCTCACCGCCGCCGAGTTCAAAGAGCTCGTCTCGGAGCCGACCCGCGACCCCATGCGGACCGTCTACGAGTACGGCTCCGTCCCCGGCTGTCACGACAACGCCGTCTTCGCGATGGTCGCGTGGTACGAGATGGTCGGGCTCTCGTGGCCCGAGACCCGCGAGAACGTGATCGAGTGGCTCCGCGAGTCGGGCGCGTGGGACCGCGGCGGCTTCGAGGAGTCGACGCCCGAGGAGCTCGTCGACGCCAAGCGCCACGTGTACGACGAGGGGTACGGCTGGAAGGAGAAGGGGCAGGCGGCGAAACGCGTCATCGAGCGGCACCTGTAGGGAGTCGACTCGGAACCGAGTCGCGATACGAATCACGCCTCCGACCGCGCTCTCCCGCCTTTTTAAGTTCGCCCGAGGTCTCTCACCACCGTGACACATCCGGAGGGGGGCGCGGCCGACGACGGGCTCAACCACGGCGCCGAGGCGGCGACCGACGCGCCCGACGCCACGGAGCCGCCCGCCGTCGCCAACCCGCGGCGCGCGCTCGCCGTCGTGATCGGCGTCGTGTTCATCGATCTGGTCGGCTTCGGGATCGTGATTCCGATCCTCCCCTTTTACGTGCGGTCGTTCGGCGTCAGCGACGCCTTCATCGGCCTGCTGGCGGCGTCGTACTCGCTCGCGCAGTTCCTCGCGGCGCCGACGCTCGGGCGGCTCTCGGACCGGATCGGGCGCCGGCCCGTCCTCCTCGCGTCGCTCGCGGCCGCCGGCGTCGCGTGGGTGACGTTCGGCTACGCCGGGGTCGCGGGCGACCGCTTCGGCACCGTCGCCGCGCTCGCGACGCTCTTCGCCTCCCGGACGCTCGCGGGAGCGATGGGCGGGAACATCGCCGCCGCGCAGGCGTACGTCGCCGACATCACGCCGCGAGACCGGCGGGCGGGCGCGCTGGGGCTCATCGGCGCCGCGTTCGGCCTCGGATTCGTCTTCGGCCCGGCTATCGGCGGCCTGCTCGCCGCCGACCCCGTGGTGGCGCGCGCCGACGCGCTCCTCCCCGCCTTCGTGCCGGCGACGGCGTACTCGCTCCCGAGTTTCGCCGCGGCCGGCATGAGTTTCCTCGCCGTCGGCGTCGGCGCCCGCTTCTTGGAGGAGCCCGCGCGCACGCGGTCGGCCGCGGACGCCGGGCGCAGGCGGACCACCGCGATCGGGCAGTTCCGCGAGGCGCTCGCCTCGGCCGCGCTCCGCCCGCTGACGCTCACGTACTTCGTCGTCGCCGTCGCGTTCGCGGGCGTACAGGTGATGTTCATCCCGTACGTCGCGGACGCGTTCGGCTACGACGCGACCGCCGCGGCCTTTTTGCTCACCTACGTCGGCGTCCTCGGCGCGGTGAACCAGGGCGTCCTCGTCGGGCGGCTCTCGCGGGTCGTCTCCTCGCGGACGCTCGTGGCGGGCGGGGCGGTCGTCCTCGGCGCCGCGCTCGTCGCCATCCCCGCGACCGGCCTCGTCGACGGCGCGTTCGGGGGCGTCGCCCTCGGCGGCCCGTCGTGGCTCACGCTCCCGCTCGTCGCGCTCCTCTTCGCGCTCGCGGCGCTGTCGCTCGGGAACGCGCTCGTGAACGTCTCGCTGGCGACGCTCGTCTCCACGTCCGCCGACGACGCGGCGCAGGGCGCGGCCTTCGGCGTGACGCAGGGGGCGTCGAGTCTCGGTCGAACCGTCGGCCCGCCCCTGATGGCCGCGCTCTACACCGTCGCCGTCGCGTCGCCGTTCCTCGCCGGCGCGCTCCTGCTCGTTCCCGTGGCCGTCGCGTTCGGTCGCCGCCGTGAGTGACGGGGCGTCGAGCGGCGCGATAGTTTTACACCCCGCGTGGTCATCGCAATCGGTATCGACAGATGGCACTCGATCTCGTCCCCGCGTGGCCGGCCGTCGGATCGATCGCCGGCGGAGCGGGGGCGCTCGCGCTCGCGTGGGCGATCAGAGACCATCGCGGGCGGCCCGGCGTCGACTGGTTTCTGGGCGTCTTCGCCGCCCAAGCGGTCTGGTGTCTCTCCTACGGCGCCGGCCTCCTCGTCGACGACCTCGCCCTCCGGGCCGCGCTGGAGGGGGCGATGTGGCTGGGGGTCGTCTGGACCGGCGTCGCCTTCCTCGGCTTCGCGCTCGCCTACACCGGCCGGAGCGACGTGGTCCGGAGCCGGCTGTTCGCGGCGGTCGTCGCCTTCGGCGCCCTCTCGACCGCCCTGATCGCGACGAACCCCCTGCACGGCGCGTTCTGGACCGGCCTCGAACCCGCCCCGGCGTTCGGCGTCGCGACCGTCTCGTACGCGTTCGGTCCGTGGGCGTACCTCGTCGTCGCCGTCGAGACCGTCCTCGTCGCCAGCGCGGTCTTCCTGCTCGTCGACACCCTCCTCAGCTACGGCCCGCTGTACCGCCGAGAGAGCGCCGCCGTCGCCCTGAGCTCGCTCCCGCCGGGGTTCGCCCTGGTCGCGTGGGCGCTCGAACTCGGTCCCGTCCCACAGCTGCAGTTGGCCCCCGTTCTCTTCGTCCCGCACGCGCTCATGGACGCGTACGCGTTCAACCGGGCGGAGATGTTCGACCGGAATCCCACGACCAGCCGGGCCGCGGAGCGCACCGCGATAGACGACCTGAGCGACCCCGTCGTCGCGCTCGGGCTCGACAGCCGCATCGTTCGGCTCAACCCCGCCGCGGAGCGCGTGTTGGGCGTCGGCGCCGAAGCCGCTCAGAGCCGCTCGCTTGACGAGTTTCTCGACCTCCCGATCGGTCAGACGGCCGAGTCCGGAGCGGAGGGTGCCGAGTCCGAAGGAATCGACGGAGAGACCGCCAACGAGACGGTCGAGGTCGCGGGGACCCCCGAAGCGGGTCGGCGCACCTACGCCGTGTCGACCGCGCGGCTGACCGACCCGAACGGGACACACGTCGGGTACACGGTCGTCCTCTCGGACATCACCGAGCGCGAGCGGCGGCGCCAACAGCTCGAGGTGCTCAATCGGATCTTGCGTCACAACCTTCGCAACGACGCCGGGGTGGTCCACGGCTACGGCGAGATTCTCCGCGACAGACTCGACGACCCCGACCTGACTCAGATGGCCGACGCCATCGAGCGACGAGCGGGCGCGCTGGCCGCGCTCGGCGAGAAGGCCGGCACGGTGGAGCGGCTCGTCGCCGACGGGGAGGCACACGATGTCGCCGTCGACGACCTCGTCGGCCGGGTCGTCGGCGAGGCACGCGGCGACGCGCCCGACGCGACCGTCGAGTTGCTGGTGGACGACGGCGACTGGACCACGTGCGTCCGGGGCGACGCGCTGAGGGCGGTCGTCGAGAACACGGTCGAGAACGCGCTCGACCACCACGACGGCGAGGGCAGCGAGCGCGACGACGGCGGCGCGTGGGTGCGCGTGACGTTGGAACGGGCGGGCGACAGTCAAAGCGAGACCGACCAGCTCGTCCTCACCGTCCAAGACGACGGGCCAGGGATACCCGACCACGAGGTCGAAGCGATAGAGGCTGGTCAGGAGACGGCGCTCGAACACGGCTCGGGGCTCGGCCTCTGGGTCGTCGAGTGGGGCGCCGCGGCGGTCGGCGCGGAGGTCGAGTACGCCGACCGCGAGCCGCGCGGGACGCGCGTGACGGTGTCGATTCCGGTCGTAGACGAGAGGTAAGTCCGAAAAGAAATATCGGCCCGCAGTGGTTCGACAGCGACCGAATTCGGTCGGTTCAGTCGCTCTGGATGCGAGGCGCGAGCATGAACGTCACGTTTCCGAGCCCCTCGGCGAACCCGTAGTGGAGCTTGACGGGGAACTCCTCGCCGAGTTCGATGGTGACCTCGGCGTCGGAGGGGATCGCCTTGTTCATGTCTTTCAGGTAATCGAGGCTGAAAAGCGAGTCGGCGGGGCCGGCGGTGAGCGCGATGAGGTCCTCGCGGGCGAGCCGCAGGTCGACGTCGTCGGTGTCGCCCTCGGCCTCGATGAAGAACGCCTCGTCGGTCTCGTCGACGCGGAGGCGGATGTGGTCGGAGACCATGTCGGCGGCCTTGATCCCGCGGTCGATCTGCGCGCCCTCGACGACGATCTCGGAGGCGAGATCGAGGTCCGGGATGTCCGGCTCCTGCCGGATGGAGTCGGGGTCGATGAGCGCGAGGGTGTAGGAGAGCCCGTCGATCTCGATGTGGAGTTTGCGGGTCTCCTCGTCGAGTTCGAGGTGGATCAGGTCGCCGGAGTTGGCCATGCCGGCGATGTCTTCGAGGCGGGCGAGGTTGACGCCGATGACGCCGCCGTCGGCCTCGTAGGACTCGAACGCGGCGGCTTCGAGCGTGAGATCGACCATGCCGACGTTGGCGGGGTCGACGGCCCGGATGGAGAACTCCTCGTCGTTCAGTCGGATCTTACACTCGTCGACCAACACGCTCACCGAGTCGAGCGCGTCCTGTAGCGTCGACGCGCCCACGATGGCCTTGAACATATACGTTCGGCTAGGGCGGTATCACCTAAAAAGGCACCCGATCGCACCGGCCGCGGGAGCGCACACGGCGACCGGATCAAACGGGGGATCGCGGGGGCGATCCTACCGGCGAATCGGGGCGCTCTCGGGGCCGAGCGTTCAGATGAGCGGCTCGACGATGTCGCGGCCGTCGGCCAGCAGTTCGTCGACCGCCTCGTCGCTGTCGGCCTCGGCGTACACCCGGAGCTTCGGCTCGGTGCCCGAGGGGCGGACGAGCAGCCACGATCCGTTCTCCAAGAGGAGTTTGAACCCGTCGAGGGTGACGACCTTCGCGACGGCGTGGCCCGACACCGACTCGGGGATGTGGTCGTCCAGTTCTTCGAGAACGCCGGCCTTCCGGTCGTCGGGGCAGTCGAGCGACACCTTCCCGGCCGCGATCTGTCCGTGTTCGTCGACCAGCCGGTCGACCCGTTCGTCGAAGGGGTCCGCGGCCTCGGCCGCGGCCGCGAGCAGCGCCATCAACACGCCGTCCTTCTCCCGGACGTGGCCGCGGAGGGTGAACCCGCCCGACTCCTCGCCGCCGAACAGCGCGTCGTGTTCCCCAATCGCCTCGGCGACCCACTTGAAGCCGACGGGGGTCTCGTACACCGCCTCGCCGTGCGCCTCCGCGATCCGATCGATGAGGAACGTCGTCGAGACGGTGCGGACGGCCGGGCCGGAATCGAACTCCAAGAGTCGGTCGTAACAGGCGGCATAAAAGAGGTTGGCGTCCAACACGCCGCGCTCGGGCGTGACGACCGCGATCCGGTCGGCGTCGCCGTCGTTGGCGACCCCCAGATCGATATCGGTGTCGGGGTCGGTGACGCGCTCGGCCAGCGCTTCGAGGTGTTCGGCCGACGGCTCCGGCGAGTCGCCGCCGAAGGTCACGTCCCGGTCACAGCGCAGGCGGACGACCTCCGCGCCGGCCGACTCGAGGAGGGCGTCGGTGACGCCGCGCCCGCTTCCGTGCATCGCGTCGTACGCGACCGTGAGCCCCTCCAGGTCGACGCCCGCGCCGCCGGTCGCGCCGCCGACGACCTCGCGGGCCGCGTCGGCGTGGTCGCTCACGAGGTCGACGCGGGAGATATCGCCGCGCTCGGCTTCGGGGAGCAGGTCGGGCTCTGCGAGGCGGCCGACCACGTCCTCAGTTACGTCCGGGAGGGCTGGCGCGCCGTCGCTCGGGATGAACTTCACGCCGTTGTACTCCGGCGGGTTGTGCGAGGCGGTGACCATGCAGGCGCCGGCGAGCCCGCGATTGACGATGGCGTGCGCGATGACGGGCGTCGGGGCGTCGCGCTCGGGGAGGATCACGTCGAAGCCGTTGCCGGCGAACACCTCGGCGAGGCTCTCGGCGAACCCCTCCGAGGTCTCGCGGGCGTCGTAGCCGACCGCGACCGGGTCGTCGTGGCCCGCCGCCGCGAGGTGGTCGGCGACCGCCTGCCCCACGATCCGCACGCGGTCGTCGGTGAAGGTGTCGAGCGTCGCGCGCCACCCGTCCGTGCCGAAGGATATCTCGTCCATATCGGCACCTCGGCGGCGGGGACAATAATGCCCGGTGCCGCACGCGAACGTTGCGGGGTCGGGACGCGCCGCGAGCGAGCGCGCGGGATCGACCGTGGGGCCGCGGTGTCGGTGCGGCCGCGAGCGGCAGGGGTTTCCCCCGCGAGACCAACGTCGTACCAATGAGTCGCGTGCTCCCAGACGAGTTGGCCGAGCGCCTCGGCACCGACGACGAGCCGGTCGTCGTCGACATCCGGCCCGAGTCGGACTACGAGAGCGGGGCGATCGACGCGAGCCGAAACGTGCCCGTGTACGACGACCTCCGGAGCGGCGACGAGACGACCCTCCGAGAGCGACTCGACGAGGTGCCGGACGGCCGGGAGATAGTCACCGTCTGCAAGATGGGCATCGTCGCGAAGCGGGCGACCCGCGTCTTCGAGGAGGCGGGCTACGAGGCGTCGACGCTCGCGGGCGGAATGAGCGGGTGGAACGGGTACGAACGGAACTCGCTCGGCTACCGGCTCCGATCGCTGTGGTGGCGCCTGCGCGGGTGAGCACGACCCGTCGCCCTTTTGCCCGGCTCGCCGCTACGTAGCCCATGACCGAACCGGGTGACGACGACCGTGGCCGCTAACCGAAAGGGCGACCGCCGCGAGCGCGAGCTGGTGAACGCCTTAGACGAGGCCGGGTTCGCCGTGATGCGCGCGCCGGCGAGCGGCGCCGCGACCGAGCGGGAGCTCCCGGACGTGCTCGCGGGCGACGGCGAGACGTTCTACGCCATCGAGGCGAAGTCGAGCGCCGGCGACCCGATATATCTCACCGGCGAGGAGGTGGAGGCGCTGCTCTTCTTCGCCCAGAACTTCGGCGCGAAGGCGCGGATCGCGGTCCGGTTCGACCGCGAGGACTGGTACTTCTTCCACCCCGGCGACCTGTACACCACCGACGCCGGGTCGTACCGGGTCAAAAAGGAGAAGGCGCTTGCGGACGGCACCGACTTCGCCGAGTTCGTCGGCGAGACGCGGAAGGTGACGCTTGCCGAGGCCGGGCGGCGCGCGAACGACGACGACACCGCCGACCCCGAGGCGGCGGAGCGCCGGGAGATTCTCGAAGCGGTCCGCGACGGGCACATGCCGGTCGAGGACGCGATGGACGTGTTGTGACGGCCGCGGGAGCCGCACCGGCGTCGGACCCGCCCGCTTAAGCCGCACGCCGCCGAACGTCGGGGTGAATGAGCGAGGAGTTCGTCCTGCTAGAGCCCGACGAGCAGCCCGGCGACGAGTGGGAACAGCTGGACGTCTCCGACACGGAGGCGGACCGGATCGCCCGCCGACAGGACCGGGAGTTCGACGAGTTCCGCAAGCGGATCAAAGACACCGAGCAGTTCAAACTCCAGGAGTCGGTGTTCGACGACGCCACGCTGGCGGCCGTTTATAAGCTCGTCCAAGACGGCTACGTCGACGCTTTCGGCGGCCCGGTGTCGACGGGGAAGGAGGCGAGCGTCTTCGAGGCGCTCGGCGGGCAGGCGGGCGAGCGACCGGAGCCGGGGTCCGCGGCGGCCGGCGGCGGGCCCGAGGGCGTCACGCCGGAGCGCGAGGTCGCGGTGAAGGTGTACCGGATCAACTCCTCGAACTTCCGGCAGATGCGCGACTACCTGGAGGGCGACCCGCGCTTCGAGGGCATCGCGAGCGACAAGAAGGCGGTCGTGTTGGCGTGGACCCGCAAGGAGTTCGCGAACCTCAAGCGGGCGCGCAAGGCCGGCGTGCGCGTGCCCGAACCGATCGCGGTCCAGCGGAACGTCCTCGTGATGGAACTCGTGGGGCACGCCGACGAGCGCGCTCGGCGGCTGAACGAGGTCGACGTGGAGAACCCGGAGACGGCCTACGAGGTCGTCCGCGAGTACATGCGCCGGCTCTACGGCGCCGGCCTGATCCACGGCGACTTATCGGAGTACAACATGATCATCCACGACGGCGAGTTGGTGATCATCGACTTGGGACAGGCCGTGACGGTTCACCACCCGAACGCCGGGGAGTTCCTCCAGCGCGACTGCAAGAACGTGGCGGCGTTTTTCACCCGCGAGGGGATCGACGTGGACCCCGACGACCTCCGCGCGTACGTGACGGAACCGGAGCCAGATCCGAGCGGCGAGCCGGGCGCCAGCGGCGAGCCGGACGCGGGCGGGGAGTCGGAATCGGCGAACGCCGACGAGTAGATTCCGGACACGACGCCCTCAAGCGGCCGGAGACACCGTCACGCGGCCACACACCGCCCGCAGCGGAACACGTTTAAAAGGCTCGGCCGGGTATCGGTTCGTATGCAACACGTGACGGTTCCGCAGGACCGGATCGGCGTCGTCATCGGCGCCGGCGGCGAGACGATGCGGGAGATCGAAGCGCGGGCGAACGTCCGGCTCGACATCGACTCGGAGTCGGGCAGCGTCGCCATCGAGGAGCGCGACGACCCGGTAGCGGCGATGGTGGCCCCGGACGTGATCAAAGCGATCGGCCGCGGGTTCAAGCCGGAGACCGCGCTGTCGATACTCGACCACGACCTCCGGACGCTCGATCTGATCGACCTGTCCGAACACACCCGCAACGACAACGACCTCCAACGAAAGAAGGGCCGGATCATCGGCGAGAACGGTCGGACCCGCGAACTGCTCGAAGAGCTGTCGGGCGCGAACGTCGTCGTCTACGGGTCGACCGTCGGCGCCGTCGGCCAGCCCGAAGAGCTCGAAGTGGTCCGCCGGGCGGTCGGGATGCTGCTCGACGGCGCCCCGCACGGCGCGGTGTACTCGTACCTCGAACGGATGTCGAACGAGCTCGACGACGACGTGAGCTTCAACGCGCCCCAGTAAGGACCGCCGAAGTCGACGACGGGAGCGTATCGCCGTTTCACCCGGTCTGCGAGCCGACGTACCCGGTTTTTCCGAGCCAAAATCCGTCTCCCAGCGGTCGATCTGCGGTACTATATAAATGGCCGTGTGAACGTGGCTCACACCAGCCGTCTCCCACCCACCGTGTTGCGGTTTCTCACGGAGTAAGCGAAGGGTTTATATAGAATCACAAACAATCAACGGCTGTAATGTCACAGCGCCAGCGGATGGGCAATCAGCCCATGATCGTACTTTCCGAGGAGTCGCAGCGAACATCCGGAAAGGACGCTCAGAACATGAACATCACGGCCGGCAAGGCGGTCGCGGAGTCCGTCCGCACCACGCTCGGCCCGAAAGGGATGGACAAGATGCTCGTCGACTCCGGCGGGTCGGTCGTCGTCACGAACGACGGCGTCACGATTCTGAAGGAGATGGACATCGACCACCCGGCGGCCAACATGATCGTCGAGGTCAGCGAGACGCAGGAGGAGGAAGTCGGCGACGGCACCACCTCCGCGGTCGTGGTCGCCGGTGAGCTGCTCGATCAGGCCGAGGAGCTGCTCGATCAGGACATCCACGCGACGACTCTCGCACAGGGGTACCGTCAGGCCGCCGAGAAGGCCAAGGAGATCCTCGAAGAGGAGGCCATCGAGGTCTCCGCGGACGACCGCGACACGCTCGTCGAGATCGCCGAGACGGCGATGACCGGCAAGGGCGCGGAGAACTCCAAGGATCTGCTCGCCGAGCTCGTCGTCGACGCGGTCATCGCGGTGCAGGACGACGACGGCATCGACACGGAGAACGTCTCCGTCGAGAAGGTCGTCGGCAGCTCGATCGACCAGTCGGAGCTCGTCGAGGGCGTCATCGTCGACAAAGAGCGCGTCGACGAGAACATGCCCTTCGCCGTCGAGGACGCGAACGTGGCCCTGTTCGACGGCGCCATCGAAGTCAAGGAGACGGAGATCGACGCCGAGGTCAACGTCACCGACCCCGACCAGCTCCAGCAGTTCCTCGACCAGGAGGAAGCGCAGCTCCGCGAGATGGTCGACCACCTCGTCGACATCGACGCCGACGTCGTCTTCGTCGGCGACGGCATCGACGACATGGCCCAGCACTACCTCGCGCAGGAGGGCATCCTCGCCGTCCGCCGCGCGAAGTCCGGCGACCTCAAACGCCTCGCCCGCGCGACGGGCGGCCGCGTCGTCTCCAACCTCGACGACATCGAGTCGGACGACCTCGGCTTCGCCGGCTCCGTCGCCCAGAAGGACATCGGCGGCGACGAGCGCATCTTCGTCGAGGACGTCGAAGAGGCGAAGTCCGTCACCCTCATCCTCCGCGGCGGCACCGAACACGTCGTCGACGAAGTCGAGCGCGCCATCGAGGACTCGCTCGGCGTCGTCCGCACGACGCTGCTCGACGGGCAGGTTCTGCCCGGCGGCGGCGCTCCTGAGGCCGAGCTCGCGCTGCAGCTCCGCGACTTCGCCGACTCCGTCGGCGGCCGCGAGCAGCTCGCAGTCGAGGCGTTCGCCGACGCGCTGGAAGTCGTTCCGCGCACCCTCGCCGAGAACGCCGGGCTCGACCCCATCGACTCGCTCGTCGACCTCCGCTCCCGCCACGACGGCGGCGAGTTCGGCGCCGGTCTCGACGCCTACACGGGCGACGTGATCGACATGGAGGCCGAGGGCGTCGTGGAGCCGCTCCGCGTCAAGACCCAGGCCATCGAGTCCGCCACCGAGGCGGCCGTCATGATCCTGCGCATCGACGACGTCATCGCGGCCGGCGACCTCAAGGGCGGCGGCTCCGACGACGGCGGCGACGAGGGCGGCCCCGGCGGCGCGCCCGGCGGCATGGGCGGCATGGGCGGCATGGGCGGCATGGGCGGTGCGATGTAAGCGAGGGTCTGCAAGAACCTCGATATCGAGCGGGGAGCGAGCGAGGTCGACCGCAGGGAGACCTCGGAGCGAACGGGGCGCGTCACCCCGTGAGCGCACGCGACCCGCGAGATGTGAACGTCCGATAGGGCACACACCCACCCTAACCGCAGCCGCTTCGCCGAACCGGCCCGCCGACCGACCGTCGCGCGCCCCCTTCGGGCCTCGACGACACGCAGTTTTTATCGACGACCCGACCGCGTAGCGACGCGCTCGTCGCCCCGCCACGGGCAACGGTCTTCAACCCACGCGTCCGGCCCGCGCGACGCGCGGGTAACACCCGCGTAACCACCGGACGGCGGCGTCCGCGAGCGATTAAGTGGCTCCCGACTCTTTACGTGATGACGAGGTTTTCACGTTCACCATGCCACAGCAGAAGGCCGACTACGCAGACGACACCGAGATCGACGCGGAACTGGACGAGCTTCCCGACGACGAGACCGTCGAGGAGACCGTCGCGAACCTAGAGGAGCGCGGCTTCGACGTGGTCGTCGTCGACGACGCCGACGAGGCGCTCGACGCGGTTCGGTCACGGATCCCCGCGGGCGTCTCCGTGATGAACGGTCACTCGACGACGCTCGAAGAGATCGGGTTCGACGAGTTCCTGAGCGAGGGCGACCACGAGTGGGAGAGCCTCCCCGACCAGATCTGGGGTATCGACGACGACGCCGAGCGACAGACCGCGCGCCGGGAGTCGCAGACGGCCGACTACTTCCTCGGCGGTATCAACGCGGTCGCACAGACGGGGGAACTCGTCGCCGCCGACCTCTCGGGGAGCCGGATCGGGGCGTACCCGTTCGCCGCCGGCAACGTGGTGATCGTCACCGGGACGAACAAGGTCGTCCCGACGCTCTCGGACGCCTTCGATCGGCTGGAGTCGGTCGCGTACCCGCTGGAAAACGAGCGCGCACAGGAGGCGTACGGCGTCGAGTCGGCGATCGCCAAACAGCTCGTCTACCGGCGCGAGACCGAGGAGGGCCGGACGACGGTCGTCCTCGTGCGCGAACAGCTCGGGTACTGAGCCGTTCCGCTGCGGCGGCGCCTCCGACTTTCTTTCCCCGGTTTCGACGACAGTGAGCCGCTGCTCGCGAGCTGCTCGCGGCGAGAACTACGGGCCGGGAGGGATCCACGCGAGCGAAGCGAGCGTGGAGCCAGTCGGACCGCATCGCGGTCCGACGGGATTCGAACCGCGGTCACTCCGCTTCGCTCCGTTCCCTGATTCGAATCCCTCCTGCCGGTTCGCTCGACGATTCGCGTTGCTCACCGTCTCGTTGCACGGGCCGGGAGGGATTCGAACCCCCGACCGTCCGGTTAAAAGCCGGACGCTCTCCCTAACTGAGCTACCGGCCCAGACGATTCGTCGTAGGGACAGACCACGGATAAACGTTTAGAAACCGCCCGCGGGAGGCGCGTCGCCCCGATCCGAAACGGTTTCCGGGGGGCCGCCGTCGGCGCGGGCATGGACTTCGACATGCGCGCGTTCGCCGCCGACTGCTGCCGGTTCGCCTCCACGGCCGGCGAGGAGGCCGCCGTCGCCGAGTTCGTCGAGCGGGAACTCGACGCGCTGGGGTTCGAGACGTACACGTGGGACGCCGACCCGGACCTGCTCGCCGACCACTCCTCCTTCCCGGACGACCTCGACGAGGCGGCGCTCGCGGGGCGACGGAGCGTCGCCGGCGTCCTCACGCTGGGCGGCGACGGCGACGCGGGCGGCGACGACGCGAGCGACGAAATCCCCACCGTCGTTTTAAACGGCCACGTCGACGTGGTGCCGGCCGAGCCCGCCGAGTGGTCGAGCGACCCCTTCGAGCCGGCGTGGGGGACCGACGAGGACGGCCGCGAGACCCTCACCGCCCGCGGCGCCGCGGACATGAAATCGGGGGTGGCGGCGTGCGTCGGCGCGGCCGTCGACCTGCGCGAGTCGGTCGCGGCGGGCGACCTCGACCTCCCGTCGACCGGGCTCCGGGTCGTCGTCGAGGCCGTCGCCGGCGAGGAGGACGGCGGGTACGGCGCCGCGACCGCGGCGCTCGCGAACCCCTACCCCTTCGAGCGCGACGCCGTCGTCGTCGCGGAGCCGACGGAGTTGCGCCCCGTGGTCGCCTGCGAGGGGTCGCTGATGGCGAGGCTGGAGCTGACCGGGCGGAGCGCCCACGCAGCGACGCGCTGGCGGGGCGAAGACGTGCTCCCGCGGTTCGAGGCGATCCGAGAGGCGTTCGCCGACCTGGAGGCCGAACGCGGCGAGACGGTCGATCACCCCCTGTTCGGCGAGTTCCCGGTCCCGTGGCCCGTCGTCTGCGGGCGCGTCGATGCCGGGTCGTGGGCCTCGACGGTCCCGTCGACGCTGTCCGCCGAGTTCCGGATCGGCGTGGCGCCCGGCGAGACGGTGAGCGAGGTGGAAGCGACGTTCCGCGAGCGGTTACGCGAGGTGGCCGACGACGACCCGTGGCTCCGGGAGCACCCGCCGACGTTCGAGCGCTTCTCGGTGCAGTTCGAGCCGGCGGAGATTGCCGTCGACGAGCCGATAGTCGAGGCGGCGCGGGCGGGGCTCACCGCGGTCGGGCTCCCCGACCCGGAGCCGACCGGCGCGACCTACGGGGCCGACTCCAGGCACTACGTCGCGGCCGGGGTGCCGACGGTCCTGCTCGGACCGGGGACGATAACGGAGGCGCACTACCCGGACGAGACGATCGTGTGGGAGGAAGTCGAGCGCGGGCGAGAGGCGCTCGCGGCGACGGTCGGTGCGTTCGCGACCGATCACTCGGGCGTCGACGCGAAGTAGTCGGCGAGCGCGTCGGCGACGATGTCGCCGGGGGCCGTGGTCTGGTTCGAGGCGCGGCGTCTGAGTTCGACGTACGTGTCACGCGGGAGCGTGAGGCCGACGTGGCCCAGTTCGACGCCGGCTTCGGCGACCGCGGTCTCCACGTCGCTCCCGTCGTTGACCGCCGAAGCGATGGCGCGCACCTCCCGGACCGTGAGGTCGCCGTCGATGGCCGCCCACGCCAACAGGTAGCGGTCGGTGCCGCCGAGGCGCGCGACGTGTTTGGCCGTGCTGGGCGCGATCTGCCCGCTCGCGACCTGGCGGCGGATCGCCTGCGGGAGGTCGTGGACGCGGGCCCACTTCCGGATGAAGGCCACCGAAACATCGTCACCGGCGCGTTCGGCGGCGGATTTATACGATCCGACGCCGCGAACGAGCGCGGCGCAGGCGGCGGCTCCCCGGAGCATCAACACGTGGTCGTCGTCGCCGACGTCCCCGGCCGCGAAGCGCGCGACCGTCTCGGCCGCCTCGGCGACGCTGTCGGGGTCGTCGGGGTCGAACCCGACCGCTTCGGCGGCTCGGTCGCCCGTCACCGCCGGGTCGGACCGGACCACCGGTTCGCCGACGGGAGAGCGTCTGTCCGCGGGTGACTCCTCGGTCATGCCTATCTGTTCGGGTGCGCGCACATAAGCGACCGGCACCGGGGCAGGTTTCGCTGCTGACGGCGACGGGCGAAGTCCCGGCGAGACGAGTCGACGGAGACGCCTTTGTATTCGGCGGGCGAACTCCCCGGTATGGACGAACGCGTACGCGAACACGCCGAACTGCTCGTCGATTGGAGCGCGCGGGTCGAACCCGGAGACGACGTCGTCGTAAGCGTCGCCGAGGACGCCCACGAGTTGGGCGTCGCGGTCGCCGAGGCGCTCGGCGAGCGCGGCGCGACCGTAACGCCGCTGTACGGGTCGGCCGAGTTCTCGCGAGCGTATTTAAAAGGTGCCGAGGCCGCTGACGGCGAGGACGGCCCCGAGTTCGACGACGACCCGGCCGTCGACCGCGCGATCTTCGACGCCGCCGACGTCTACCTCCGGATCGGCGGCGGACGCAACACCACCGCGACCGCGGACGTGTCGAGCGAGACCCGGCAGGCGTACGCGAAGGCGAGACAGGCCGTCCGCGAGGCCCGGATGGACACCGACTGGGTGTCGACGGTCCACCCCACGCGCTCGCTCGCCCAGCAGGCCGGCATGGCCTACGAGGAGTACCGGGAGTTCGTCTACGACGCGGTCCTCCGCGACTGGGAGGCGCTCGCCGACGAGATGGCACGGATGAAGACGGTCCTCGACGAGGGCGACGAGGTCCGGATCGTCACCGAACGCGACGACGCCCCCGACACCGACGTGCAGATGTCGATCGCGGGGCGGACCGCGGTCAACTCCGCCGCGTCGGTCGCGTACGACTCGCACAACCTGCCCTCCGGCGAGGTGTTCACCGCCCCCTACGACACCGAGGGCGAGGCGTTCTTCGACGTGCCGATGACGATCGACGCGACTCGCGTCCGAGACGTCCGCCTCGTCTTCGAGGGCGGCGAGGTCGTCGACTTCGCCGCCGGCGCCGGCGAGGACGCGCTCGCGAGCGTTCTCGACACCGACCCCGGCGCGCGACGGCTCGGCGAACTCGGCGTCGGGATGAACCGCGGCATCGATCGGTTCACCGACTCGATCCTCTTCGACGAGAAGATGGGCGACACGGTTCACCTCGCGGTGGGACGCGCCTACGACGCCTGCCTCCCGGACGGCGAGTCCGGCAACGACAGCGCGGTCCACGTCGACATGATAACCGACGTGCAACGCGACTCGCGGCTGGAGGTCGACGGCGAAGTCGTCCAGCGAAACGGCGTCTTCCGGTGGGAGGAGGGGTTCGAGGCGTGAGCCGGGAGATCGACTGAAAAGGGGAGCGTTACTGGACGACGGAGCGCGTCTCCGCGTCGGCCTCCGGATGACTGCTCACCGCGTCCCACTCGTCGGCACACGTCACACAGAGGTAGTAGGCGAACCCGTCGACGTCGCAGAACCGAACGCGACTCGCTTCTCCGCACTTCTCGCAGTTCATACCGAAACGCATCGGTAACTGAGATAAGTATCTTCTGTTCCGGATCTCTCGATCCTGAATCGGCGTGAAAACGTCCGATCCGGAAGTTCCGCCTGCGGGCGACGCTACGCGCGCAGCGCGTCGAGGTGGAACTCGAAGGCGGCGACGGGCACCTCCAAGTCGTGTTCCACGAGGACGGCGGGGTCGACTTCGCCGATGACACCGACCGTCTCGCCGTCGATCACGACCGCGGCGGTCCGGCCCTCGATGAAGGAGGGGTGTTCGGTTCGCGGCGTCTCTAAGTCGGCGCCGAAGTCGTCACAGACCGACTGCAGGCGTCCCTTCGCGGCCTCGTAGGAGGCGTCGCGCCGGGCGACCGCGCCGGCGACGTGGCGGCGCTCGGCGACGTTCGTGTTCGCCGCGTCGTCGCGCTCGGCCGCGAAGCCGACCTCGGCGACATCTTGCGGGTACGCGTTGTGGGTGTTGCGTTCGAGCAGCATGAGCAGCGAGGGGAGCGCCCACGTCCGGAGTTGGGTGTACTCCTCGCTGTACGGCTCCGTGATCGCGACCGGCTCGCCGCCGCCGAAGGCGTCGGTACCGGGCTCGACATGCATGCGGTCGTAGTTCTCTCTCCCGCTCGTCATGTGGAAGTTGAGGAGGTCCTCGAAGCCCAGGCCGACGAGGCTCGTCCGGACCGCGTCCTCCAGCCGCGAGCGCTCGTGGCGCCCGCCGACCGTCCCCACGTCGGGGTAGCGCGGCTCCAGGTTGTCGAAGCCGTAGGCGCGCCCCACGTCGTCGACCAGGTCGAGCGGGTGGAGCACGTCGACGCGGTACGGCGGAATCTCGACCTCGTAGGTCACGTCCTCGTCGAGGGTGTACGTGGCGTCGAGGCCGGCGCGTTCGAAGCAGTCGACGATCTCCTCGGGCTCGAAGTCGACGCCGAGCAGGGTCTCGATGCGGTCGTGGGTCACCGACTTCGCGTCGGTGTCGAGATTCGGGCGGACCAGTTCGGCCCCGTACTCGCTCGGCGCGGTCGCGCCGTCGGTGTAGTTGACCTCGACCTCCTCGATGGTCGCGCCGCGGGCGGAGAGGGCGTAACAGATGATCGAACACATCCGGTCTATCGTCCACTGGTCGGTGCCGGTGAGCTCGACGAACAGTTCGCGCGAGCCCGTCGTCACCTCGGTGCGCTTGCCGTTGATGACGGGCGGGAACGAGAAGAGGCCGAGTTCGTCGTAGATAGCGGGGTACCGATCGAGCCCCTCGACGAGGTCGGCGTACGTCCGTCCCGTGTCGTGGTCGTCGAGCACCTCGTTCGGCGTCAGCTCGTCGTTGGCGTCGAGCGGGACGAAGGTGACCCCGTCGGGGTCGACGCCGCGGTAGGAGATAGACGGCTCCGCGCCCTCTTGGAGCGGCGCGCCCTTCACCATCGCGAGGTCGTGGATGCCGATGGCGCCTTTCGCGCGACCGCGACCCATCGTCGCGTGCAGTTTCTCTTGGAGTTGGATCAGCGAGTCGAGCGCGCCCTCGTCGAGGTCGACGCCCCGGATCACGGCGCCGGTCACGTAGGGGCGCTCGTCCGGGACCGACTCGTCGACCTCGATGGTCCACTCGGCGTCGTTCGTCTCGGGGACGTAGACGCCGCGGTCGTCGCCGTAGTGGTAGCGCAGCGAGCGCGCGACGCCCTCGACGGAGAGCCGGTCGAGCCGGTCCGGCGCGAACTCGAACTGGAGGAGGCCGTCGTCGGTCTCCCCTTCGAACTCCAAGCCGAGCCCGAACAGGTCCTTTTTAAACTCCTCGTCGGTCGTGTCCGTGCGGCCGGTGAGTCCGCGCAGCTCGTCGGTGTCGATGTCGACGACGGGCATCAGTAGCTCACCTCCGCGTCTCGCAGGAACTCGATGTCGGCCAAGGTCCCGTGGAGGTCGCGGATGTCCTCCGCGCCGGTCGTGAGCATGGCGAGCCGCTCTAAGGCGAGCCCCCACGCCATCACGTCGCAGTCGACGCCGAGCGGGCCGGTGACCTCCTCGCGGAAGACGCCCGAGTTCCCGATCTCGATCTCCTCGCCCGTCTCCGGGTGTTCGCCGAACAGCTCGAAGGAGGGCTCGGTGTAGGGGTTGTAGTGCGGTTTAAATCGGATGTCCGTGATGCCGAACTGCCGGTAGAACTCTTCGAAGGTGCCCATCAGGTCGCGCACGGAGAGGTCCTCGGCCATCACCCACCCCTCGATCTGGAAGAACTCCAGCAGGTGCGTCGGGTCCAGCGTGTCGTTGCGGTACACCTTCTCGACCGAGAAGTAGCGCTGCGGGGGTTCGAGCTCCGCGCCCGCGATCCCCGAGAGGTACCGCATCGACAGCGAGGTGGTGTGGCCGCGGAGGGCGACCTCGCGGGCGAACTCCTCGGACCACGGCGAGTGGTAGCCGTCGCCGTCGTCGCCCCAGCCGTCGCGGTGCGCCGACTCGACCCGCCGGATCAGCTCGTCGGGGATCTCCTCCATCGGGTCGACGTCCAGCGCGAACCGGTCCCAGTGGGTCCGCGCCGGGTGGTCCTGCGGCATGAACAGGCAGTCGTTGATCCAGAAGTCGCTGTCGGCGTGCGGGCCCTCCATCTCCTGAAAGCCCATCCCGACGAGCACGTCTTTCACGCGGTCGGCCGTCCGCCGGAGGACGTGTTTTCGCCCGCCCTGCGTCGTGGGCGCGTCGGCCTCGACGTTGTACTCGGAGAACTCCACGTCGCGCCACTCGCCGCTGGCGAGCAGTTCCGGCGTGAGTTCCGAGACCGTCTCCGTCGCCTCGACGCCGAGCATCAGCGCGTCGACGCCGTCGTCGGTGAGCGTCACCGACCGGGTGAGCGACTCGCCGCGGTCGACGAGCCCGCGGGAGGCGAGCTGATCGAGCGTGGCGTCGTCGGCCGCCGGGTCGTCGCCGGCGGCGAGCGCCGCGAGCGCGGCCGCCTCGGGGTCGGCGTCGGGGTCGGCGTCGGGCGCGACCGCCAGTTCGCCCGAGTCGATCGAACCGAAGCCCTTCCGGGCGAAGTTCGAGAGCGCGATGTCGACCTCGGGGCCGTCGAGGTCGGCCTCGCCGATGACTCGGCCCATCGAGACGGGAGCGTCGTCGGCGTCGAGCCCGACGCCCGCGCGGTAGAGCCGCGTCTCGGGGAGGTCGGCGTCGACGTAGCCCCGCCCTTCGTCGGTGAGAGCGAGGGTCTCGTCGGCCCGTTCGTCGACGGAGAGCAGCCCCTCGTCACGGAGGTCGAAGGCGGCGCCGGTGACCGTCTCCGGCTTCAGCCCCGTCTCCGCCGCGATCTCGTCTATCGTCCGTTCGTCCGTCGCGCTCGCGGCTTCGAGGACCGCGAGCTGTCGTTCCGGGAGTCGCATTCGAGTTGTGTGTATAGGTGTGTGGCTGGTTGGTAACGGTTCCGGCACGCTGTCGTCGCGAGGCGGCGAGACGGGAGCGTGTAATCCCGGTTCGTCCGCCCCGCCGAGTCATTCGGCCCCCTCCGACGCGCCCGACCGCTCGCGTCGCCGCCGCGACGCAGGAGGGCCCGCCGTGTGCCGCGAGTTATGAATATCAAAAATGGTAATTTAAAATATGGGTTTATATACACAGGTTACCTTACGACTGCTATGAGTAGTGCAACGCTCGGTCCGAACGAGGAGATGTCGGGTGCGGGAGCAGTTCGCGTCACGCACGGTGCGGACGAGCGGTTACCGAGTCGCGCCGTCGTCGAGGCGGTCGCCGAGCTCGCCGGCGTCGGTCCCGCCGAACTCGCCGACGAGACCGGGATCGTCCTCTACGACTACGTCGATCCGGACGCGCTGAACGCGATGGTCGGGTCGCGTTCCGACTCCAGCGTCGACGTCTCGCTGACGGTCGGCGACTACGCGGTCTCCGTCGACGAGATGGCCGCCGTCGCTCGGCCCGAGTAACGTCGACCCCACACCCTATTCTCCCGCGGACTCGCTTCGGGCCCGCAACGCCGCGATCCGATCGCCGAGCGGCGGCTGAACCTCGAACCACGTCGACCAGTCGCCGGTGGCGGGCTCCACCCCGCGAGCCGCCGCCGCGCGCTCGAAGGCGTCGGCGACCAGATCCGCGCCGACGGCGTCCCCGGCGCGAGCGTCGGCCGCGTACTGTACCCGCCGCCCCGCCCAAAAGGCCGCGAGCCCGACCGCGACGAGCGACGCGAAACCCGCGTCGAACGGGACGGTCGCCGTGACGATCGCCGCCAGCACGCCGACGACGGCCGCGACCGCGAGCGCACGGAACTCGCCGTAGTACGTCTCGACGCGACCGGCCTCGGCCGCGAGCAGCCCGAGCGCGGTCTCCTCGTCGAGGTCGTCGAGGACGGCCGGCGAGAGGAACAACACCCGTCTTCGAGGCGGGCCGCGAACCGCCACCTCGATGCGACCGACATCCCCGGCAGAAGCGTCCTCCCGCTCGCGGTCCGCGTCGTCGCGGCGCGCGATCGCGACCCGGTCGACGTCGAGGCCGGCCCGCTCGCGGAGGGCGTCGAGCCGACGCCGTTCGCTGTCACTCGGGCCGCGACGGTCCCGAAACCGGTCGGCCGCGTACAGCGGCCCGATCTCGACGGTCAGGAACGTCAGCACGGCGACGCCGACGAGCAGAGCGGCCGTAAGCATCGCCCGAGAGTCAGGCACGAAGCGGTAAAAAGGCGCGAGTTCGCGGGCCGGTGACCGAAGGCAAGGGCGGCAACCGAGGCGATCGGCCCGCCTCACTCGGCGGGAACCCGACGCGCGAGGTCCCGAACGGCGTCCGCTGCGGCGCTGTCCGGCGCCGCGTCCACGACGGGCCGCTCCCCGGTGACCGACCGCCCGACGCGCGGATCGGCGGGAACGACGGACACCGGCGCGCCGAGGGCGTCGGCGATCGCCTCGGTCGGCGGCGACGCAGTGACGCGGTTGACCGCGCAGCCGACGAGGCCAGCGTCGAGTTCGCGGGCGAGTTCGCGGGTCCGGATCGCGTCGGCGAGCGCGAACGCCCGCGGCGACACGACGAGGAGACACGCGTCCGCGACCGCGAGCGGGACCCCGGCGTCCGAGCGTCGCCCGGCCGGGCAGTCGACGACGACGGTCCCGCGTGCGCGCTCGATCGCCGTCACGGCCGCTTCGAGTCGCCTGAGATCCGCCGCCCGCGCGCCGGCGAGCGTTCGGCCGCAGGGCACGATGTCGACCGGGCCGGCGCGGAGCGTCTCAAGCGGGGCGGCCGCGCCGGCGAGCACGTCGTGGAGGTCGGGCCCGCGACCCGCGGGGAGGTCCGCCATACCGAGGTCGGCGTCGACGACGACCGCGTCGCACGCCGCGGCGACGTTGTACGCCAGCGTCGTCTTGCCGACGCCGCCCTTCCCGCCGGCGACCGCGAGGATCACGCCAGTCGCTCCAGCGCCGCGATCGGCGCGTCGGTCGCCTCGGCCCGCGCCGCGAGTTCCGCGGCGCGCTCGCTCACCTCGCGGAGCCGCTCGGCGTCGGCGGCGACGCGGTCGTCGAGCCCCGAAAGCGCCGCGATCCCGTCGGCGTCGGCGACGACATCGGTCGCGGTCGCCACGTCGGCGTCGGTCAGTCGCTCCGCCCGATCGATGCGCGCTTCGACCGCGTCCAACCGCGAGTCGACCGCGGCGGCCCACCCGTCGGATTCGGTCGGCGACCGGGCTCGATCACTCCGTTCGCACTTCGATCCGTCCGGTCCGCTCGAATCGAGAGCGTCGTCCGCGGTGTCGCCAGCGTCCGAGTCGGTGACGCGGTCCGGCTCGTCGGTCTCGCCGATGACCGCGGCTCTCGGCGGACGATGCTCCCCGAGCCGTCGCAGGGCGGCGGTCGTCGGCACGGCGGACGGCTCCGTGTCGGCCGCCGGATCGAGCGGGACCGCCTCGGCGACCTCGACCGGCGGATCGACGGGCGGCGCCCGGACCGCGAAGCCGAACGCGCGGTGCGCTCCCGAGTCGAGGCGAAGCGTCGCCCCCGAGTCGTCCCAGCCGGACGCCGGCACGCCGCCCCGCCGAGGCGGGAGCACGGGTGCATCGAACCGGCTCTCGACTCGGACGCGACGGGGAACGTCGCCCTCGTTGTACACGCGACCACGGACCAGCGACACGTCTCCCGCTCGGTCGACGTCCCACGAGAGTTCCATACGAGCGGCTGCCGCGCAATCACAGAAAAACGGCGGGGTGCGGACGGATCTCAGATCGAAGCAAGCTGTGGGCGACGTGGGGGGTAGAGCAAGAGTGCGGTCGCGTTCGTTCGGGCGCATGTAGCGTCGTGTTAACAGTCAGTGCTGTTGTCGTGGTGGTGACGCTTCCCTGAGGATCCCCACGAGACTCCGATATGACTGTCGACAACGCGTCAGACGTGTCATTAGTAGAACTTTTTCGGCGGAGTCAGGCACAAAACCGCTCAACACGCATCAACGCCGCCTTCCAGCGCCGTTCCCACAGATTTCACACTTGAGATTCCTGCCATTAACTACATAAGCACCCCCGACATACCAGCAGGTAACCAGCAACCGATCGGAATGGGTCGCCCATTCGTCGGTGGACCGCTGGGTTCAAACATGAAATTACAAAGCCAATCCAACGCGGAAGACAGGGCAGTGAGTCCCGTCATCGGCGTTATCCTGATGGTCGCAATTACCGTGATTCTGGCCGCCGTCATCGGTACGTTCGTCCTCGGACTCGGTGAGAGCGTCGAGCAGAATCCGAGTGCTGGGGTTACGGTTGAAAACGACAATGTAACACTCGTTAGCCTCGGACCGAATACAGCCGGAATTTACTGCAGTGGTGATAAGTCAGACACATTCATTGATACTGTCGGTAACACTACAAACTGCAGTGGTTCATCTAGTGTTGTTGCGAACAACAGTGCAGACACGACAGAGGCAGTCGTTCGTGAACTTTGAACAGGCCTAATTTCTAATTTATACGTCCTAGCAGATTTTTAACCGACGACCAGAGACGGTAAGGTACGAGTAGCGGTCCAAGTACAGAGCGTAACGGATTGTTGAGTACCAGCAGAGTGACGAGCCAACAGCCTCCGACTGCTGCTTATCAAAGCGATTCGCTTACTCAAGAGGTGTGGAGACCATGGGAGGCTCGTACTCGAAGCGTCATTCGACCCCAATTATTAACGCGAATGCCGTTTTGATTCTTCGCGAATCGACAGACGGCAGCGACCGTCGTCACGGAGCGTGACGAAATCACTCTTCAGAATGGACCTGAAGTATCGCCGACCGCGACGCTGTCCGGTGGTTTGCTGTGTATCTACGGAAAGGGGTTGTGTGACGGGCGCGACGGGCGCGCGTTCACGCTCGTAACG
>Ga0209965_1000145_pt1 | contig 24574 bp, 33 predicted proteins | sample SalPon2_B_H2O_MG_FD_185707 | JGI IMG/M metagenome (GOLD analysis project Ga0209965, IMG submission 185707) | Salt pond water microbial communities from South San Francisco under conditions of wetland restoration - Salt Pond MetaG R2_B_H2O_MG... | ecosystem: Environmental > Aquatic > Non-marine...
ACAAAGCAATTGCGATAGTTTCAATTAGAATATCAAGAATAGGCCACTGCTCTGGGTCCATTGCATCCCTTAGTTGGAAGACATCTTCTTCAGTTTCACACGCCCACAACTGGTCTAAAATCTCAGCCTGTTCACTTGTAACTCCATGAATATTAATCATTATATTCTCCAACTTTGTCGATTGCATATTGATAAAATTCTTCAAGAACGCCAGCAGCACCCCCGATACTGCTGACATTTTCTACACCGAAATGGTACCCAATTACAATACCAATTGCAAGAATTAGTAATGTCTTCATGCTACACGCTCAATGTACAACTGACCTTTGGTTTCAGGATGACCAACAAGCCACATGCCTGAAATGTTGTTAAGGATACGACGATTTGGTTTTCTAAAGTATCCTTTAACAATTTTTCCGTCATGCTTGATAGCCCATGTAAACGTTGGCTGGGTGGTTCCTGTCTGGCGGCGTGAGCATTTAGGATTTTTAACACCAATACGGCGTGCTTGCATTTTCCACTCTGGTCCATGTCCAGCATGAACACCAGCAAGTGCATGAGCAATTTCGTGTAGAATTGTTTGGTGAGTTGCTTCTTCGGTCTCGCTCTCAGTGAGAATCCGACTTAACTCAACGGTGTTGCGGCCATAGTGGCAAAGCCCAAACGCTCTTTTACGCTTGTTCCAACGAAAACTCCAACTGGAATCAAGATATTCACTGATTAGTTCAATTGCTAGATTTTCTGCTTTCTGAAGATCCATTTTTTAAGTCTCATTTGCCCTAACTGTTGTCACTAGTATATGATCTCAGGCTGAGTGTGTCAACTCTGGGCATACTGGCAATCTCTAGAAAATCATAAGGACCTTCAATATCCATGTCTTCAGGCTGTGAAGTGTAATTTGCAAGTTCACTGGTCACTTGATCTAGATTGTCGTAGGTTGCCACAAACAGTCTGCCGTCTGTCAATCTAATAGTGAAAATCTTCACAGTGTTGTCTCCTGTTCTAGATCGTATTCATACATGCGAGCAAACTGTTTAACTGCATCGTCTTCTAGCAGCATTACCAAGTCTTTGATGAATTCCAAGGTAGCTTTTCCGTCGCTGCAAATATCACCATTGATGTAGTCGTCTAAGATTTGATCAAGCAATTGTTCTTTCATCTCGGTTCTCCTTTGCCCTATGACTGAATACTATTCTACGAAATGGGAGGAGCAATGTCAAGAGGCAATTGAATCTAATGTTTGTTTTAAATCTTCTATATGAACTGGTTTGTATTCCGTTTGTTCTACACAAATACACCGATATGGTCCTTCAGGCGATGGTTGGTCATGAATGTGACCATGGATATTGACCATATAATTTTTTGGGTAGTCATAATCTTGAGAAAGCGGCACCTTTCTTAACTGATTTTCATGTAATGGAACATGAGTCAATAATAATCCAAACTCTCGCATTTGCTTCCACATATGAATTTTTGTGACTAACTCATTTTTAGCAAAAAACTTAACGTCATCATGATTACCAACTATCAATTCCTTAGAACCGTGCAAACGTTTCCACATAGGAAGAAATTCATCTTTGGGTCCGAAAAACACATCGCCAAGATGGATAACTTTGTCTCCCGGTTTGATGTGAGCGTTCCACTGTTCAATAATATACTCATTCATCTGATGAACATCATCAAATCCGGGTCGAATCAATTCTCCGGTATGATAATTTCTAAAATGCAGAATATTTTTATGGTTCAGATGTGTATCTGCAACCAACCATGTATCTTTGTTTACGGGCACCGGTTTAACTCCATAAGAATCTGATTCAACATCCAATCTTTGCGACCTGATGCTACCTGCTTTTGACCAGAATAGTTTCCTACATCTGCCATCCATGCAAATGGAACTGTGGTAATAATGGCAGCCATATTACGCTGGCTTTCAGATGGCCGCATACTTTGAATAAAACGAATTTGCTCGGCTTTCTTTGAGCATTCAACTTGATAATGATTTAAAGATTCTGTCGTCATTGAATATGTTGGTGCTGACGTTGTGCTACATGCTGTCGTCAACAGGCTCACAATGATAACGAATGCTCCAAATACGATGTTTAATTGCACGGATACTCTCCTGATATTGGGCGGTGGTTTGAAAGATGCCTTTGGGCCGGTTAAGTTGGCTTTCCAGCCACGGGACAATACGATGCATGTTTGCACAATCATTTGGAATTAGTGCGACATCAGTGGGTGGGCTCTGTGAAGTTAGTCCTGCACAACCACTAATTGAAACTGCGAGCATGCATGCAATAATATGTTTTTTCATAAAAAATCCGGCTCTGTTATGAACTATAGCGAATCATAACAAATGCCGGATTATTAGTCAACTAAAATTTATGACTGTTTGGCTGGTAGTGCCTTTTCTACTTCAGCAATTGCAGTGCGAGTTAGTGCAATATTTGCTTCTGTCACGGTATCAACATATGACCGTAGCCACTCAGGTTGAATAAATTTAGAAACCGATGTGTAGTTTTTCTCAACATTGTCGAGTAGTGTTTCAAATGAAAAGTTTTGGTTGTAACTCATAATTTTCTCCTTTTGATAAGCGAGTTAGAAGTTGGTCGACCTGTAATAGCATCTGCCAACTTGCATTTATTTATCATTTTATTGTGCAGTGCAAAATAAAATTAAGATGTGTGAATTTTAACAAAATCATAAATATTTGGATGAGTAAAAATACCGCTGACCAAATCCGCGAAACAATCGACTTGCTTGAACAAGAAGAACGACAATTGATAACACAACCAAATGTCATGCTTTTAGATATTAGTTCCTACGAACTGACGTCTTTAATGAAAGAGTTTCGTTCAGAGCAAGAATCATATAGCAAAGCCGGTGATAGAGCCCAAGTAATGTTTTACGACCCTTCTGAAAAAGAAGAGTTTAAAAAATTCTTAAAGAGCAAAAACATCGGCTATGATGAAATGGGCGAAGGTAGTTAAAACTCAGGTTGTATAACTGCCCATAAACCGTACAAGATTGCAATGATTGCTGCAAATGATGCAATAGGTTTAAAGACAAAAAATGCCAGCCCTGCGGCAATCAATACCACACCATCCCACGTTGTTCTTTCATTAAAACGCGAAGTAATCCAGTTAAAAATAAAACTATTCTTCATAGTGTGAGTCTCCTATTTTTTTAAAATCTCATTTGTATATATGTATAAGTATGTCGAAGGAGGAAATTATGTTTAATTTAATTAAACGTCTATTTGGCACTGATAGTAAAACAGCAACTGCTCAAAAAATAAAACCGACAGCGGCTGCCACTACCACCACCAGAAAACCAACGCCAAAACCAAGTGAAACTAAAAAGTCTGCAAGTAAGACTAGCGGTTTAACTAAATCTAATCTTGGCAAAATGACTAAAATTCAACTTGAAGACTATGCAAAAAAAGAATTCAAAGTTGATTTAGATAGACGCAAAAAGAAACAAGACCTTGTTGACGAAGTTATAAAACTTAGCAAAAAATCTTCCAAATAAAATTAGAAGATTAATCTGACAAGATTTCTGTTACATCAGCCGGGCAATTAGTCCGGCTTTTTTCTGTCCAACGGTCTAACAAATCTGCCGATGCAAGATTCTTGGCTTTGGCTTCTACCTGAATATCAGCCCATTCCCAAAATTTCAACATTTGTTCATTCTGTGCGGCATTCCACATAAAATCAGAATGTGCTCGTAATTTTGTTTTCTTAAACCCAGCATCAAGTAATGTATTCATGTCAGGCAATACATCTGGGTCGTGTCCTACCAGTAAATCTTCTCGGCATTGACTGTAATGCATTACAGGACGGACACCACGCCAACTTTCCAAAATATAATTGACACGGTCATCATGCGGACTGAAATATTCACCTGTTTTAATCCAATGATGGTGTACATCAAATACAATTGCTGCAATGTCACGCAATTCAATTAAGTCATCAATGCCAATTGTGAATTCATCATTTTCTAACGTAAGACAATTTCGTAATTCTGGGCTCATACGTTTAACAACTTTACGCATTGCACCGGGTCCATTACGACCACTTACATGAACGTTAATTTTAAAGTCTTGGAACTCTTTACCATAACCCATCCATCGGGCTAAATCAGTATGATATTCCATTTCAGCAAGACTGTTTTCTACAATTTCTGGATTATCAGAAACTAAACAACAAAATTGACCGGGATGAAAACTAAGGCGGACATCTAGTTTGCGTGCAAGTTCGCCAATCGGTGCGAAGATTGACTCAAGATGTTGTTGAACACTAGGTTGCTGCCACCAATCTTTCCAATTAGATTCGGTATAACCTTGTAGCATTTCTGAACCAAGTCGTACCTGTCGCAGTTCAGGGTCAAGCGAACCTACTCGTTCAACAAGATTATATGCTGCACGGGCGTTAAAATTCATTAATTCCCACTGCTTAGCGACTGCATCTTCAGAGTGTTCTCGCAACCACTTCATAGTAGTTGACTTACCGTTTAGTTCACGGTTAATAGAATTTGACTTAGGGTCTAGGTCACTAAGCCACTTACAGCAGAATCCAATACGTTTTTTATTTGTCATGCTGTTATAGTATGACAATAACGATAGATAGTCAACCCTTGTAACAAGAGTTATGAAAGCATTGATACAACATTGTCAGTTGTATCTTGTGTGAAGTTTTTTAAGTTGTTAAACCGTTCATCAATAGGTTTAACGTGGTCAAGAGCAACCCATTGAGTATTGCCAGAAGAATCAATGACTCGTTGTATACTATTGAGAAAGTTTTTTGCACGGTGTTTTTCGTATTCATCAAGATTATTAAAGTCTGGTGATAAATCAAACCCACCAAGTAGTACAATGTCAGATAATTCAGAAACTAAATGTGCAGCGACAACTTCTTCTTTTTGGTCAACTTCATCAGAAAATCCACCGCCAACGAGATGGACAGCTGGCGGACGATTTAAGTCACTAAAAAACTTTTCTGGTATATAAAAGTTACATTGTTCATGAAACCGTCGTGCAATCAGGTCAGATGCTCGACGATAATCAAAACAGACTACATTGTCAGTATTGAATAGTCGCCAAGTTATATCAGATCCCCACACTGGACCTATTGCTTTTATGTCTGCATCAGTCTGAAATTGAGGGGTAACAATCCAACTTATGTTCATGCGTCAGCATCTTGTTGCCCGGTTATCACCAGTAGCAATCTATCATTTCTACTAGCATTCGCCGTTGAGTGTGGCATGTACCAAGGAAAAGAATAAATATCACCCTTTTTCCAATCTGTCAAACAACTTTTTCCTATCATGAATACTTGTCCTTGATGCCAATCACTTCCAAATAGAATAAATCTCTTCATATCAGGAATTGGTATTCTGTCTTCTGGGTTAATTTTTTTATCCACAGAGCCACAACGAAATCCAAAAAATTTGCTAAAAAATTTCCCATAAGTATCACTATGCACTCCCACAATCCCATTGGGCTCTTGGAGGTTGACCGCAATATGTGTCTTTTTTGTTAGTGCTAATTTTTTACATATGACATCATGATACTCGTGATCAACGTCAATTTCAGCCTGTTTAAGAATATTATTTTCAAAATATTTTAATATTTCTTGATCATTATCAAACGATCTATCAAAAAAGTTTTTTTTCTGGAGATCAGAATTTAAAATAGATTGAAAATCTAATTGAAGATTGCAAACAAACCTATAGTCATCTAGGGCATTTTGATTGTGATTATTATAATTTATAGAAGAATATTCATTGTATTCCCCTACACTTGTCAAAATTTCATCCCAAAATTTATATTTTTTCATCAATAATATTAGACTCTTGCTATTCCAAGTTATTTAGACCGACTTCAATGTTTTCCAGCGATAATCACCAAGACACACCCAAGCGAATACTTGGTCTTTGCCGGGAGAAGTATTAATAACAAAGTCGCCTTTTGTTCCAGACCAACCGGGAACTTGGTCGGCGTGGCTTATTGAATTTCGTCCAACACGCAGAGATTTAATAGTAGTTGTCCCGTCAGAATCTATGACAATATCCCCTTGACGATTTACGCCTAGTGCAATCTCATGCTTTCGGTTGCTTCCAATAAATGCACGATTAGACGATATTTTGCCAACAGAGATTGATACTTCTTCGTCCCACACATTAAAGGACATATCGGGCGTGTCTGTATTCACACCAATTCTGCCGTTAACTACATGCAGTGTATTGTAGAGGTCAGCGTTGCCAGAAACTTCTAACGATTTTAGTGTTCCTGTTTTTTCAATTTTTGTATCAGTTATTCGGTTTGAGAGTTGGTTGCCATCAACAAGAAGTTGATTGCCCAAACGAACATTATCAAATTCAATGCCACTTTTGCTAGCAGTTTCTAACACTTTATCTACTGTGTCTGTGACAAATCGCTCGTCTAGTTGTGCAAATGTTTTTTCAGTTATGCTATCGGCAAGAGTGTCCCAGCTCTGGTTGTCAATATTAATGCTGCCGGTAACAGAAAGATTTCGCACATTAATATTCTCAGAATTAACAGCACCAACTGCTCTTATATTACTAGCAGCCAACTCATTTTCAACAACAACAGTGTCGTTTAAGATTGTTAATTCTTGTTTATTCTTACTAAAGTCTTGAATGCCGGGAAATGTCTGCTTAAGAACATCTTCGTTAAGAGTTAAACTCTCACGCACAACCTGAGAAATTACTTCACTGTTATCAGTAGAAGACATCATTTCCCCTGTCATTCTACTAACAACTTGGTTTATAATTGTCTTGAGGTGGTTTTGCCATGTTGGCTGTTTTATCGTTTCAGTTACATGCTCCGTAATAACTTCTCTAATTTGTTCTTCTATTGCATGAACTAGTTGGTCTTTGTCAATCATTTTGTCTCCATGTATCTAAAGTAACACAATGAAAACCGCCGCCTAGTGTTCTACTATGTCTCAATTCTAGCGGAATTACATCAAAATTTTTCTTCTCTAGTAATGTAATTATCTTTTTTTGTAAATTATCGACAATGACTGTAGAAGAATTCACACTCAAACAATTCATACCAATCCATTTACTAGCGTATGGATACTGATGAAATGCACGTGCGACACAGTCATCTATCCATATTTTATCCCAACTATCAAAAACTTTAGGGCAATTTTCTTTGGTTACTCGTTGAGCATTTAACATAACAGTGTGGTCATTTAGTGGCACTATAGTGCTATCTATATGAACGCCCGAGTAAAAGTTAACCACTTGAATATCTATTTCTGGAAATTGTTGTTGTAACCACTCAGCCGCTGCACGATTTCCACTAGGACTTTCAAGATATAGCCATGTTTCTCCCAACCTGCATATATTAGCGGCATCTAGAGTCATCCCACTATTTGGAGGCATCGCAATTGTTTCCGCATCAGAATCAGTGACAAAATCTAGTGCTTCTATTTCTTGGTCTCTACACGGATACATCATTGCCGGATCAACAACTTTTTCACCAGCGATGAGCAACCTATCGCGGGGACAATAATTATACATGCCTTCACGAGCAATAAAATCCATTTCGTGTGGCCTTAGAACATCTACTCCAAAGTCTTCTAGTGTTTCACATAGCCGTTGTAGGTCGTGCTCGGTTTCTTTTACGATAGAATCTGGAACTGGGCCGTTTGGGACAGGCGTCGCTTTCCATGTTGTTTTTTCTGATTCTAGTGCGAATACAGGGTCATTACTAGGCCAGTTTGCATGAAGTGCTGAACCAACAACAACCTGTCGCAAAGTATCCCATTCATTATACGAATGTATTTTGGTGTCCAACTTTATTCAACTACCCCGGTAATTTGCAGTGTATAGCGATTAGATACACCAACATTGGCGGCACAGTGTGGCACGTCGTACTCCCAAATAACACCTTCACCTGCTTTCCATTGTAAAACTGGTGTATCATCAACGTCAAAATAATGACCACTTTGCCAATCGTCTAAAAACACCACGGCTCGTCGGATTTTGGTTGGATCTTCTATGTTGTATAATTTTCTAAATCTGACATAGAGATCGCTGTGTTTTGGGAGTGCACACCCCGGTACCATTCTATATATAGACCAAGAAAAATGTTTCCATGGTAGATATTCGCGAAATTTATCTATCCACTTGGGTTCTTCAAATCTCATATCATACATGTCACCAGTAAATTTTGTTTGAGTATATCCAAGCGACCGCCACCATTCCAACGACTTTGGGTCATTAAATGGTTCATTAAAATACGGAATATCTTGATGATTTTCCCACCAAACTTCGGGCAGTTTAAAATGCGACCATCTATTCCCCGTTTCTAGTATTTCCATAATGTATTACCTTCATATTATATTTTTGTTCTGTTACTCGCCATGGATCAATCACAACACTTCCCGGAGCAAATTCAAAGTATGCCTTATCTTCTCCCTCATCACCTGTATATCCATATGTTATTTTTCTATTGTGTGCTAACAATATGACAGCGGGTGAAGCAACATCATCTACCACATCGGTTGTATCATCCGCAAGAGGATCAACATAGGAGACAGAATGACCCAATTCTTTTACATAGTGTCCAACAAGCGTTGAATAGCTTCCTATGCAGTACGGGACGTTTGGCTTATACGATTTGCCATGAATAACAATAGGTATACTATTATTGATCTCAGATTGTTCTACTAAAAATTTGGCAAGATTTTTCGCTTGTTGCTCCCGTGCTGCCATTATAGTATCAAAGAGGTCGTATCCCAACTCGTACTCTTCCGCAAGCCAACGGAGTGCAATGTTGTCGCGTGGGTGACATGCCCCCGAGTCTCCCATACCCGCTGTCATGTATTTTGGTCCCATTATACGCATCGTACTATTGGCAAGTGCATCAGTCACAATATCAACATCAATATTGCCAATTTTCATAGCACAGTCTTGTATCATATTTACAAGACCAATTTTTGTTGAGATGAATGTATTGTAGAAAATCTTAATCGCTTCACACTCATCCCATGTTCCGACAACATATCTAGGGTTGTTCTGCATAATTGGTTTATAAATATCAATTAATTCTTGTGCGTCATCATCATTGCCACTTTCTGTGCCAATCATAATCATTTCAGGATTAACCATATCCCACTTAACACTTCCCATTGCAATCAAATAAGGATTGTAAAAAAATTGATGTTTGGCACTCAGTAAGTCAACAAAATATCGACGAGTAGTGCCGGGTAACACTGTTGAAATTAGCACGACGTTTTTAGAACTTTTAGCATATTTGTTAACAGCAGACATTGCTTCCTTAACAGCAGAGTGGTCAAAATCCCGTGGTTCCATGTGAGAACTAGGAACACTGCCATCGTACCCCTCATCATGCGGGGTGGGGACCGCTATAAAAATCCAATCACTAGCATTGACTAGTTCTTTTACTGAGTCACAAATATTGACCGACTGACTTTGTCGTGGGTAAATATCATAACCGTGAACCGTATACTGTTCAGCAAAAACTTCTGCACAGTCTAGGCCTAATTTGCCTAACCCTATAAAACCTATTGAATCCAAAATGACTATACCTCTTAATAACTTATATGATTATATATTCAGTTTAACAGGGCACACTAATAAAAATCTCATAATGTATCGGCTCGATCCACATGGTTCTAAAAACCTCGAAGATTTAATAATCCACAACACCCTAGAAAACGTAGATATATATCTACCAACTGCAAAAAAATCAAAAAATAGCATTCATTATAAGTTGCTATTTTGTTATGACCAAGAACCATTAAATTTTGATTTGTATGCTGGGGAACATTTTGATACTGTTAGGAAAGAATCATTTGAAAGAATGAATGGGGATATAAGTCCCTACAATGATTCATTTGGAAGGAGATTAACCAGAAAACAAAATATTTCCGGCCATGCATTAGTGCATCCAACAATTTACGATAAAAAATTATTATTGCACTCTGAAAGAGATAGCAAAGATTTAAAAAAATATGAAAAAAATGGATTTGTTGGGATTTATTACTGGTCGCATGCATTTATAGCACTGGATTGGTATAGGTTTGCGAAGCATGACAAATCAATAGATTATCCTTCTATAAAATCTTTCGATAAAGATTTTAATATTTACTGCCGTGATTGGACAGGATCAAGGGAATACCGCCTTTCATTATTAAGTAAAATTAAGAAAAATAAAATTGATAAAAAATCTTATATATTTTTTAATGAATACAGCAATGGTGTGCATTTTTCCGATTACAATACCCAAAACAATTTATGGAAATTAAATGAAAAAGAAAAAAAAGTGTTGGATGATTTAGAATGTATCAAAAATGGGAATACCGACCCGGCGTTAAGTTCAGTATATAACCCAGAAAATTATAAAAACTCGGCCATTGATATAGTTTTAGAAACAATTTTCGACAAAGAGAAAGTTCAATTAACAGAAAAAATACTTCGCCCCATTGCATGCCAAAAACCATTTATACTAGTGTCAGAAAAAAAATCATTAGAATATCTTCAATCATATGGTTTTAAAACATTTGGCCACTTAATTGATGAAAGTTATGATTCTATTGAATGTCCCAAAAAACGGTTAGATGCCATTACACAAACAATGGTACACATTGCAAGTCTTTCGAAGCCCGAGAAAGAAAAATTATTTTTTGAAATGCACGAAATTGCTAAGTTTAATAAAAAATGGTTTTTTTCAAAAAAATTTTTTAATATTGTTAATGATGAGTTAAAGAATAATTTAACAGCAGCATTCAATATGTTAGATGATCCAAAATATCAAACCGCAAAAGAGCCTATGTTATTTTATAGAGGATATAAAAAATATTATTCATACTTTACAGGAAAGGCAAAAAAACATGCAGACTCTGTTCTTACCGAATACCCAGAAAGGATTGCTTTAAGTAAAAAAAATATAGGAATATCTTAATACTTTCTTAAAATTCCATCCCATTCAGATACATTATTACCTTTTTTATAATCTCGAATTCGCAATTCTAATACATCATAAAATGAATCCATTTCTCCTTTGAACTTTCCTCTAAGAGAATCTATTGCTTGCTCACAAAAATTCCAGTTTTGCTTGCGATAGTTATCCATCAATGCTTTATGCATATCAGCATATTGTTTTAATACTGATACTTCTTCTAGGGTGACATTTTCACCACTAATAACACAATAGGCAGTTATTGGTTCTGCATCTTCAGCATATTGGATAGTATCCAATTCTAAAGTTACATATTTTTCGACTAGTTCTTTGGGTGGTTCACCAAATATTATTTGCATTGTTTTTTCTCTCTATCGTAAATATATATATTATGTACTTGTCTTTCGATTTAATTTCAGATTTACACCTTGAAACTCGTGATGGATTTGATTGGCATGGGCAACCCACTAGCCAATGCTGTGTTATAGCTGGCGACATATCTAAGAATACTGATGATATTGTTTCTTGTCTGACTCATTTATCCGAGTGTTATAAAAAGGTAATTTATATTGATGGTAATGCAGAACACCGTTGGAAATATTCTGACCTTGGTTTAAGTTATCAAAAACTAGCCGAAAATCTTCAAGATATTCCTAACGTTATTTTTCTTCAAGATAATATGGTTATAATAAATGGAGTCGCAATAATTGGGACAAATGGTTGGTGGTCATATGATTTTGATTCATCACTAAAATTTGAAGACTCTGTAAAATACGCATCTAATCGTTATAATATAGATATTAGTGATGCAATGACGCTGCGTTCAATGGCGATTAATGATGCTAACTATCTTGCTAACACCGTATCCCGCTGCCAAACAATGCCAGATATTAGAAAAATTGTTGTTGTCACTCATACTGTTCCTCAAGAACAAATTGTCGCTCACGACGATAACTTTAATGATGATTATCAGTTTAATCTACTAGGTAATTCTTATATCAAACAAGCATTAGAACAGGATACCGAAAGAAAAATTGATACATGGTGCTTTGGCCATTATCATAATGATGTTGATTCAGTAATCAATGATATCCGCTATGTCAATAATTGTCTTGGTGAAAAAGGTTCAAATTGGGATAAAAAAGTTTATCATCCTAAACGGATTGAAGTGACTTTTTAATCGGCTTCGGGTTCAATTTTGATATTGAGTGGATAACCATTACTGCGTGCACTCACAGTAATTTCAATGCCCTTCTGTTCAGCGATTTCGTAGGGTAGTACAGCGACGCACGCAGAACCTACCTCGTGAATTTCTTGAGTAATCTTTTGTGCAGTCGCTTCTGTATAATTTAAATATTTCATTAAGCTTTCAACAACAAAGTCAAACGTGGTGCCTGAGTCATTTAAGAAAATTAATTGATACATTGGTGGTTCACGCAAGTCAGTATTGATTGCTATTTTTGTTTCACTTGATGCAGAAGATGCAGTCATTTATATTCCTCTAAATATTATTTAGTAGAGCGGGGTATTACCCCGCTCTATAGTTTTAACGAAAATTCGTTATTTTTTGTGGATGATCGAAATAGCTTTAGGTTTCATCGTTTCTGGAACAATTCGCTCTAAACTAACGGTCAGGATACCATTCTCAACCACCGCATCATTTACCTCTACATATTCTGCTAATGTAAACGACCGTGTAAAATCACGCGAAGAAATACCATGATGCATATATTCAATATCTGTATTATCTTTCGGCTGCTGTTGACCTGTGATCGTTAGACGACCTTCGCGATATTCAATCTCTACTTCGCCTTCATCAAAACCAGCAACAGCCACTTGAATTTTATATTCATCTTCGCCTACGCGAAAAATATTATATGGCGGGTAATTGCCAGTCGTTCCGACAGAGTCTACTTGATCCATTACGCGATCAAATATTCTATCCATTCCAATAGTATTTCGATAGAATGGTGTTAAGTCTAATGATGTAATTTTAGTCATTTTTGTCCTCCTTATTAAGCAAGTGACTAATAGTGCAACCCAAATTGGCATTGCACAAATATTTATTATACACTAATTAGATATCGATTAAAAGGTTTGTTTTTTCTTTTCGTCGTTTAATTTTTTAAGCCACCGTTTTCTGGCGGCAGCACGTTTGGCTTTTCTTTCCTGTGCTGGTTTTTCATAGTATTCACGTGCACGAGCATCTTTAAGAACGCCAGATTCCTCTACTTTTTTCCTAAATTTTCGCAGTGAGCGTTCAAATTGCCCATCACGGACTTCCACACGATTTCCTTTGATTTTTACGTCTTCAGTTTTCTTTCTCAATATTGAGTACCTTTGAGTTTTACAATTAGATTTATACTACTTTTTAAAAGTAATAAAATTTTTTATCAATGAGACTTGCTGGATTTTCAACAAGTTCTTTATTTACCGTAATCTTGTCGATTTTATTATCACGGTAGCGGACAATTTCAAACATATGTGGAAGTAATGTTTTTTCCATGTTTGAATGCAGTCCTCGTGCACCAGTACCACTCGATAACGTTCTATCGGCAATTTCCTCTAGTGCACTTTTTGTTATGTGTAATTCTATATTTTCTTGAGAGAATAATGTTTTGTACTGATTAACCAAGTTTCCATTAACTTCTGTCAAGATGGCAATCAATGCATCTTTGTCAAGTTCTGATAGTGGAACTACACTTGGAAATCTTCCAACAAATTCGGGAATCATCCCAAAACTTACAAGATCATCTGGCGTGACTTTGCCCAAATCTACAGTTTCTGTTGGTGATGTTATGGTAGCAGTGAAACCTGTTGCAGTTCCTGACTGGCGGCGGCGGACGATGTCAGCCAAACCTATAAATGCTCCACCAGCAATAAACAATATATTTTTTGTGTCTATTTCAACCATATTACCATCAGGATGTTTACGCCCACCCACTGGCGGAACACGACATACAGTGCCTTCTACGAGCTTTAACAGGGCCTGTTGTACGCCCTCACCGGAGACATCACGGGTAATAGAAGCACTTTCACTTTTTCGAGCAATTTTGTCAATTTCATCAATAAAAACAATGCCTTGCTCACATTTCTTAACATCACCATCTGCTGCAATTAGTAATCTAGAAACCAAGCTTTCAACATCGTCACCAACATAACCTGATTCTGTCACTGACGTTGCGTCGGCAATAGCAAATGGGACATCTAGATATTTTGCTACAGTTTGGGCTAATAGCGTTTTTCCTGAACCAGTGGGACCAATCATTAAAACATTTGATTTAGACAGTTGATTATCAGTTTCGTCTGATATCCGTTTGTAATGATTAGAGATTGCAACACTTAGTACAACTTTGGCCCACTCCTGCCCAAAGACACTTTGATCAAGCATTGTTTTTATTTCTATGGGGTCTACTTGTTTATCCCCACTTCTGTTGGATGGTTGGTCTAACAATAAATCTTGGCACATTGTCACACATTCATTGCATATTCCCACAGAATTATTGACAATAAGTTTTTTTACTTCTGATTCAGGTCGATTGCAAAAATTACAAAGATGTGGGTTTTCTTTATTTTCATCTGCCATATTATTTTGCTTTTAACCGTTCTTCTAGTTGTGTTCGTTCAAGTTCCGTCAGCATTTCAGGGTCATACTCACCAGTTGAAATTTTATCAATCAAATGGTCTATATATGCATCGTGATATGCATATTGGTCTGTTTGTTCTTTATCAACAGATATCCACTTCTGCCCATTCCATTTAAACAACCGAGTAGGTAGATAATCTACACGAAGAAATAAATCTCCTTTTCCGGGATTTTCTGGAAATTTCGTACCAAACCCTGCGTTTGTTTCTGATATTACATTATCTGATTGTAACTGAAATTCCGGATACAGTCTCTGGAAAACATCTTTTGTATATCTTTTATCATTATACTCAACATATCCAGTTGATAATTCATGTGGAACATTCGTTTGTGAAACATTTTCGTCACTTGATGGTTGTTCGTCTTCATTATTTTCAGGTGTTGCATCTATAGTATAAAACTTTTCTTGTTGTTCTTCTTCTTGGGTATTTTCTACAGGATATTCCAAATCATAATCATTATAAACAGCGTGATAATCGTTCTCCAAATCGTAAAGACTGTTGTGATTATACGCTAATTCTTCGTCATAATAATTTACTGTCGTATTAGTAGTTTCACCTTTTACACCATCATCGTCAACAGCATCGTCACTATCGTTTTTTGAGTCTTGATTATCTGTGTCAGGCAATGGTGGTATAATTTTTTCAAATAAGTCTTGCCCATTCCACCTGAAAGTATATTGGCTTGCAATGAGTAGTAATACCGCAAGTGGGTCAAAAACAAAGATAATAATTACGATGACCCATCGTACCGCTTCTTCTAATAAATCTTTGTCTGCTTCCCCACTATATACAAACTCTGCAATATATTTTATTGGTCCTACTTCAGCCTCTAGTTGGCGATATTGTGCTTCAATCTGAAACTTTTCTTCAGTTAGTGAATCCAGTTGTGTGTTTGCCGTTTGTATTCGTGCATTTTGTTCATCAATGATTGCATCAATGTCCTCACCGGTTGATGTTCCAAGTTGGGAACGCAACCGATTTATTAGTTCGTTAGATTCGGCAACTTGGTCTTCTGCACGACCTCTAATACGCTGTATTTCTTCTCGTGCTGATTGAACTCTGGGATTTTGAGAAACCTGTGACAATCTATTTTCTAAGTTGGATTGTTCTGTTAGTTTTCTTTCTCTATAATTTTCTATTGCTTCTCTAGTATTTGGACCATAAATTCCATCTGCTTCTACACCGATTAAGTTTTGTGCTGTTGTGATATCACCGGCTGCAATTGCGGCATCAACTCTGCTTACTTCTGATTCAACCGCACTAATTTGGTCTAATATGCGACCTTCTTGTTGCTCTATAATATCACGTTGTTCTTGAATAAGCGGTTCTGCTCTTTCATAAGAACGGTCAATTCTGTTTTGCTCTCTGTCAATTTGTGCTTGAATATTAGAATCGCCACCAACGCCCTCGGTTTGTGCTTTTTCTATTTTGTCTTCGGCCCGGGAAACAATAGATTCTTGACGAGCAATTTCTGCGGTTATTCTATCTAATTGTGCAGTAGCACTATCACCTTGAGCAGCCTGTTGAACATGAGCATTTGACAAAAATCCAAAAATTCCCATGCTTGTTATGAACATTAGGATTAAAACTGCGACAGTGAGGTATGATTTGAGCCACCAAGTTGCTTGGTGCCAGTAACGGTGCAACCACACAGCGGTGACTAGTTTTGCTACTTCAAGCGTCCCACCCATAATAACAATAGGCACGACAGCCGCTGCAAATATAGCAGCAAGGCCCGCTACAGAATACCAAATAGCGACCGAACTAATAGCCAGTGCTGTGAGTAAAGTTAGATAAGATAAAAACATATAATTTATTTACTTGTATAATATTGTATTTAATTAATATTTAAAGTTTTTCATCAACGTCAAAGCCTCTAAATCTTAAAAATCTAGGGAATCGTAGACTATAAGTGCCATTTTGATTCTTTGATACAGAGTCACATTTTATTTCAACAATTTTGCCAATGACAAAATTTTTGTCAGCCCAAGATTCATCTCTGAAATCATCAGAAAACCCGCTTCCAACGCTTACCCGTATCTGCCTACCAGCATCTATACCTTCACATAATAATGAACCCATTCTATTGGCATTGCGTCCAGTGCCGCGTTGCACACTTACCACTTTTAAATCTACCGTAAGTGTGGGTTTCCACTTAAGCCAAGCATTGCCATAACCCGAAGTATAGTATGCATTAAGGTCTTTTATAAGGATGCCTTCGAAATTATTATCGGTCGCTGTACGAGCGTATCGGTGCATAATGTTATGACCTTCTGCGGTCGATAAATCAACTTCAATACCGTTAAGTCCACGTATGTTGGAGGTTCTGTCGTGTAATATTCCATTTATTTTTGCAATGATTTCGCGACGATAGTATTGCTGTATTTCACATTTACCAGCAATAAAATCGTCTAGAGGGATTATATCAAAAATATAAAATACTGCATCCTCAACTGGCACGTTATCTTTTTTATTTGCACCTGCCATTAAGTGTTGAAAACTCGTAGATACAATTTCTCCATCAATTACAAAGCGATTGCCAAATCCAAAGCGGACTGATGTGGACGGTGATTGGGAAAATACACCTCGGTTATCTTCGATAGACTCTTCAATATTGTTAAAATTTTCTAGTGTTTTCCCTGTTCTGCTAAAAATTGTTACAGAACTGTTTGTCACCACAGCTAATGCTCTTATACCGTCTAATTTAGGTTCTAACCATTTTTTGCCAGACAGTTGGCGGGAGTGATTTTCACTATCTTGTGCAAGTTGGCATCCAAATACCGGTATTTTCCACTCTGTATTACCTAATACTTTATTAAGCGTTTTTACTGATATACCGCACCGCATATCTTTTAATAATACAGGACGAGCCACGCAATTCCATTCATCTGAGTCAAAACGAAAACTCATTTGTTTAATTTTGTCGCTTACATGGTTTGCTACCGACCCATATTTTCGATGTTTGCCTTGGCCACCAGTGCGTAATTCTTCAATCAACCCCCAAAATTCAATCCAAGGATTTTCTTTATTGTATAACTCTTCTGTTTCGGGAACTTTTTTTATGTTATAGACATAAAATGGGTTATATGCAAGATAACAATTATATAGAAAACTCTGTGCACTACTGCTTCCCAGCCTAGATGCAATTAACGCTCTCTCTATAACTCTTTCTTTATATTTGCGACTATTAGAACTTTTAAGGTCTTGAATCCAATCTGCAGCCACGATTATTCCTTCAAACGCCTTTGAACCTAGGCTGGTTATATGCACCATTCTATTATTATACTATTGTATTATAACTGTGTCAAGATTATGTTGAGCGATTTCTCGCTTCATCAACAGAATATCGTGATGTGTTAAATTCAACACTACCAGCTTCAGGTATTGGTCGGGCTGACCGAGTAGAAATTCCAACTGATTCAAGACGGCCAATGTTACGCCCTTCTCTGAGTGCAGCGATTAACGCTTGACCACCTTGGTTACTTCTGTCTGCGATACCTTCTAATATCTGACCAGCACCCCCTACAGTGGAATCCAATGCACGCTGTGGTAATTGTTGTGCAAATCTCAATGAATCTTCTCTTGCGTGAGGAAGTTCAAAAAAGTCTGGCTCTAACAGCCTTTCTCTATTGAGAAATTCCCTTGCACGATGTATCTGCCATCTTTTAGAGTTTTCAATAATTGTATTTGCCGTTTCAAAATTATTAGTGACAATATCTTTTGTTGCTTGTACTAACTCTGGGTATATTCCATCAAACCACGCAGCATTTATAGCCCCGGATATGCTAGAATTTGTATATGTTCCTGCACCCTTAATGCCTGATGGAATTGTTACTGTAGCAGAAACTAAAATGTCTTCTGGCGGGGGCTCTGGATTTGATTCTATGACAGTTGTTGTGTATTCACCATTTAACAGGTGTTCAATAACTTGAAAGAAACCAATATTTGTATCAGTAGGACTACCTTTTTGAGTAAATGGTTGAAATGCACCAGATGACTCTAATTCTAAAAATAATTCTTTGTTTTGTTGTATCGGTGCAACGATATTAAATCCAGAAACTAGACCTATTACATCAGCTAATAACACTCTGTTGTTTAGTCCTGTACCCAATGTAATAGGACTGCTTTCATCAAGCCAAACGTCACGTATATTATCTTCAACCAGTTCAGTTTGATCTTGTATAAAATCAATATCTTTTAGCGTTTCTACTTCTTGTAATACTCTGGCAAAGTCATCAACAGACACAGAAAATATATTAGTAATCTGACCCAAACTTCTAGACAATGCAGCGTTAGCAGCGGCTATTTCTGGCGGCATGACACTTCTTAAGACACCACCAAGCCCTGAAAATTCTTGAGAAATATTACCTGAATCATTTGCATATATTGGCTTAAATTGTACCGATGAACCAAATACAGGAGATTTTAAAGTAAAAAAACTATTAGGAAATAGTTTCCGTGGATCTAGTAAGTCTGCGGCAGTTTCTATGTTTTCTGTCGTAATCTGTAATACTTTTTTAAGGTTTTCTAACTCATCACCATTAATTTTTTCAAATGTTTCGTAAGCTGCTTTTAATAAAATTGGTGAGGCAGATCCTTGTCTATCTACCAATGTTCTCACATCAACACCATTTCCTGTTAATATATTAAGAATAATTGGTATAGCATTAGTAATAGAAAGACGGCCAATCAAATGTCCCGGATTACCAAGTTGTGAAATATTTGATAAGTCAAGCAATCTGCCAGTTTTTTCAAGGTCAAGACCAAAAGCTTGTGTAGCAAGTGTAACACCGGTTAACCCTGATGTTACCCAGTTGTTCATATCATTAAACGTTATTTCTGCACTGTTCAATGCGTTTACTGAGTCGGTAAACTGGTTATTCTGACTTATATAAGATTCTGCAATTGATATTGCCGGTGAAAATCTCTGAACATTTCCTGTAATAGAGTTGATGACATTTGTAGAAGTGTTCGCAGAGCCAACTACCGTACTTGCAAGCCAATCTGGTATTAGTTGTAAAGTAGTACTAAAACTGCTGGAAGTTACCGCAGGTCCTATTATATCGCGGGTTGTTTTATTATAGACTCCTAGAATATCAAAAAATACACCATCTTGGTCTACTACATGATTCCACGAGTCAATAATTTGTTGGTCGGATGTTCCTGCTTCAAAGTTTTGTAGGAATTCAGTAAGACGTTGATACCAACTTTGAGCGGTTAAGTCGTTTATTTGTGATACCAAGTTATTCAAACTCAGTTCAACTTCAAGACCGGTTTGTTCGTCTATAAATGTGCCTATGCCTTGGCTGCTACCAGAGCCAATGGCTTGACCCAAAGAGCCGGGATTGACAAATGCAGCACCGGCTTTTAATACAGTAGCATTAACTAATCCTGCTGGTATCATTAGAATCCTGTTATTACTGTAGGACTACCGGTTGCACGAACGTGCCCGCAACTATCAATGGCACCCACATAAACTACAGGCCTCCCCTCTGCAAAAACTGTTCCGCTTCCCTGAGCAACGATAGCGGCACAATGGCTAGGGACACGAGGACAGGGGGCGTGAGCACTTACACGGTCTCCAATCACAGAGGTGGGCAGTCCGGTTGCGAGCACGGTTGGTGCACTAGGACCTATAATAGCCCCACCTGCATTATTAATGTCACCTACTCTAACTACTGGACTTGCCATATCTTACTATCTCAACTTTGGTACCCCATCTAAGGGCGTGCTGTTTTGCTTCTTCTTTTGTATTAAACGTTTTAACTACAGGAGTATCGTAATCCATTCCTTCTGCCATTTCAGTAAGATATAACCAGTCATCTTTTTTTTCAGAAAGTGGGATTTTAATAGCCCATTGTATTGTCATTCAATACTACCCTGTTACAATTTGTTTAGTTTCTGTGCTAATGCCGGTGGTAGCCTCAATCCAATTTGTACGCACATCCTCGCGTGTTGAACCAATCATTACACAGTTATTTTTATTTATTGTTACAGTTTTCTCATTATTGTTAGTGAATAAACCCGGCATCATTTGCAAACCCTGTTGTGATACTACAACCATAATAGGTTGATCTACTTCATATAAATCATCAGTTTGATCAATAATTTTTGTTACAATTTCTTCGCCTGATGCAAGTTTAATTGTATAGATTTCATTTTTTTCTAATTTCATTAGTTTACCTTTGTATAATATTTTAGTTATGACAATAACAGCATTGTCTAGGGTTTTTGTTGTTTAAGGTGAGATTTTAATTCGGCAAATCCACCAATATAGTGATTAGCAACAATTATTTGTGGCATAGTAATTTTTTGTTGGGAATCAACGTCGTGATACTCGCTCAAATAATTAAGCATATCTTGTTTATTATAATCAACATTAATATTTCTTTCTTCAAATTCAATTTCATTTTCGCAAAGTAGGTTTTTAGCCCATTCACAATAAATGCATTGGTTTTTGCTCCAAACTATTGTAGTCATTCTGAAATTCCAGCCTTTATTGTTTTTATAATATAGTATAGCCCAGATGCATACACGACAGCGTAAACTGACATATATCCAATTAAACTAGCCAGTGCCATTGGTCCTGTTAATGATGGAGTTAGTGCATCTGCATGTGATATAACTTTGTGCACAAGCCATGGTGAACGACCCAACTCTGTCACAAACCACCCTGCAATGACTGCAACAAAGGGTGCTGGAATCATAAAAACTAAAAATTTATGAAACCACCCAGCAGTATATAATTTGCCTGTTGCTCTAAGAGAAAGAGAGACAATAGCTGCTAATGCCATAAGAACGCCGATTCCCACCATTACCCTAAATGACCAAAATACGCCAAACACCCATGGCTGCTCTTCTGCTGGTGTAGCCTCTAACCCGGGAACGACTCCTGCTGCGTCATGCTTCAGTATAACACTAGCTAAATTTGGTATGCCAACCTCAAAATGATTTAATTGATTTTGTTGATCGGGTATTGCAAAAAGAAGTAGCGGAACATTGCCTGACGTTTCCCAGTTTCCTTCCATGGCGGCTACTTTATTTGGCTGATGTTCTAGCGTGTTAAGTCCATGTAAGTCACCCATTAGAATTTGAGCAGGGGCAGCAAATAGAATTAACCACATACACATAGACAATGCTTTTTTATGCACTTCTACATCTTTGTTTTTCAAAATAAACCAAGCACTGACTCCGCCAACTACAAACGCACCAGTGAGAAAACTAGCAATTCCCATGTGTGCAAACCGATACGGGAATGATGGATTAAAAATAGCGGCGATCCAATCAATTACATAAACAGTATTGCCGATAATTTCTACACCGGCTGGTGTGTGCATCCAAGAGTTTGCTGCCAGTATCCAGAAAGACGAGATGAATGTTCCAACCGCAACCATAATTGCTGCAAATAAATGCACTCCTGCTGGTACCTTATCACGACCAAATAATAACACACCCAAAAACGCTGCTTCAAGAAAGAACGCGGTAATAACCTCATAACTCAGCACCGGACCAAGAAAATTTGCTGTCATCTGTGCAAAATTACTCCAGTTCGTGCCAAACTGAAATGACATAACAATGCCAGATACAACACCCATACCAAATGCAATAGCAAACACTTTAGTCCAGAATTCTGCCAATTTTTGATATGCTACATTTTCGGTTTTATAATATAAACCTTCTAGTAAAGCGATAAATGATGCAAGACCAATGGAAAATACTGGAAACACTGCATGAAATGTCACTATAAATGCAAATTGCAACCTAGATAAGATTAGTGGGTCTAACAAAAAGTCCATTGGTTAAATTCCTTATTTTGCTAAAAGGTCTGCGATGCGAGATGCTAAGTCTCTAAACCATGCCTCATCGTGACCTCTGGTAGTCTCTGCTGCCGTACCTATTCTAACACCAGACGTTTCAACAAAGTTTCTTGGGTCGTTTGGTATACCATTCTTATTTACGGTAATGCCCACATCTTCAAGTGCATCTGCAGCGGCTTTACCAGACCACTCTGTGTCTGATAAATCAACCAGCACAATATGACTATCTGTTCCATCGGTTAATGTTTTTATACCGCGTTCTTTAAACACATCACACATAGCCTTTGCATTAGCAATAACTTGCTGGCTGTACTCTTTATAACTGCTATCCATTGCTTCATAAAAACATTGAGCTTTTGCTGCTATAATGTTCATAAGAGGGCCGCCTTGTGTTCCGGGAAAAATAGCAGAATTTATTTTTTTACTGTATTCTTCGTTATTCCAGAGAATCATACCACCTCGTGGACCGCGAAGAGTCTTGTGTGTCGTTGATGATACGAAGTCAGCATACGGAACTGGGTTTGGATAAGCACCACCAGCAATTAACCCAGAATAATGGGCCATATCTACCAACAAATATGCATCAACACTATTAGCAATTTCTCTGAACTTTTTCCAATCAATTTCTCTAGGATATGCTGACGCACCAGCCACTATCATATGTGGATGCGTTTCATTGGCAATTCTCTCAATCTCAACATAGTCAAGAAATCCATTTTCATCAACACCATAAGAGTAAGATTTATAAATTTTACCTGATGAATTGACTTTAGCACCGTGAGATAAATGTCCCCCAGATGCTAAATCCATCCCAAGTATAATATTGCCGGGTTTTAAGAATGCTTGATATATCGCAGTATTGGCATTGGCACCGGAATGGGGCTGGACATTTGCAAAGTTTGCACCATAGAGTTTGGTCACTAAGTCAATGGCAAGTGTTTCAATCTCATCCATGTGCTCGCAACCATTATAGTAACGAGCACCGGGATATCCTTCGGCATACTTGTTTGTAAAAATTGAACCACAAAGACTCTTAACACTTTCAGATGCAAAGTTTTCACTCGCAATTAGTTCTACAGTGTTATTCTGTCTTTTTGTTTCTCTATCAAGAATTTGTTCAATATTGCAATCCACTTATGCCTCGCACGCAGCACAGTTCATTATATCGCGTACCAGTTCTAATGATGGATTAGAACTGCGTTGATAATAGAATGTTTTTACTCCCATTCTCCAGCCTTCAATCACCAATTGGTTGACATCTTTTGCTGGTGCTTCCGGTGGAATCATCAAATTGAGACTTTGGCTTTGGTCAATGTATTGCTGTCTTGCTGCCGCCTGTTGCACAATAGTAATTGGCGTGATTTCATCAAATGTTTTAAATACTTCTTTCTCAGTTTCTCCAAGAAAATCAAGGTGTTGCACCGACCCATTATTTGTCAAAATTGACATCCACGTCTCATCATCATTTTTTTCATATGATTCAAGAATGCGTGCAAGGTAAGGGTTCTTAAAAGTAAATTGACCCTTTGCTAAGTCTTTTGTGAAATAATTAGAACGCAGTGGCTCAATTGATGGAGACACTTGCCCAAGAATAAAACTTGAACTTGTAGTTGGTGCAATAGCACACCGCGTTAAGTTGCGTTCTCCATATCCAATAAGACCACTAGGTTCACCATAACGGCTAGCCATTTCTTGAGATGCTTTTAAACTTTCTTCATCAATATGCTTGGATATTTCTGTTGCAAGATTGATTGCATTAAATGATTCGAATGGAATCATCTTGTATTGTAGATAGGTATGCCAACCAAGTTGTCCTATGCCAATTGCACGCCACCGTTTAGCAAAATTGTGTGGTGCTTGCATAAAATCAATTTCTGCAGTCTTTTCAATATAATCTGTCATTACTGCATCTAAGAAATAAGTTAATACTCTTACAGCATCGGTATTCTTCCACTCATCATAAGTGTGAAGGTTCATTGATGCCAAGTTGCAAACAAATGATTCATCATTACTTGCTGGAAGACATATTTCTGAACAAAGGTTTGATGCATACACCGGAAGATTTCTATCTTTGAGAACCTTAGGCTTACCATTATTAACATTATCAGTAAAGAAAAGATATGGATATCCAGACTCACGACGTTTACGCATGACA
>Ga0209965_1000148_pt1 | contig 24350 bp, 28 predicted proteins | sample SalPon2_B_H2O_MG_FD_185707 | JGI IMG/M metagenome (GOLD analysis project Ga0209965, IMG submission 185707) | Salt pond water microbial communities from South San Francisco under conditions of wetland restoration - Salt Pond MetaG R2_B_H2O_MG... | ecosystem: Environmental > Aquatic > Non-marine...
GGTCCGTCAGCCGGTCGTATAGCCGGCGGAACTCGGGGTCCACGTCGGGGTTTATGAGTTCACGGCTCATCGCGTCGCGGACGGCGGCTGGGACCGCCGTCGGTCCCGGCGTCATGAGCATACGCCGTCACGGGGTTCTACCGGCATAAGGTCGCCGTCCCGCCCCGGCGGCGCCGCGCGTCTCACCCACGAGTACGTTTATATCCCGCCGAGTTGGATCTGATATATGACACGAAACCGCCGTCTCCCCTCCCGGACGGCCCTTTCCGTCGGCGGGGGCACACCGAGCGCGGGACCGGAGGCGTGAATGTCCCGACGACTCGTGGCGCTCCTCGCCGTGGTCGCGCTCCTCGGCGGCGTGTTCGCCGGCCTCGCCGTCGCCCAGGAGCAGCCGCCCTTCGTGCGCGGCGAACCGGAGCTGGACGTGTACCTCCCCGACGGCACCGTGTCGCCGGGGACGGCGACGGATCTCACGGTACAGATCGCGAACGACGGCGAGGTTGACGCGGGGGTCGACACCCGCAGAGCCGTCGTCACGACCGCCCGGAGCGTCGTCGTCGAGGTCCGGAACGACGACTCGCCGCTCGTCGTCGAGACGGGCCGGTTCGCCGTCGGGTCGATCGGCGAGGGCGCGGTCCGCGACGTGCCGGTCGCGGTGCGGGTCCCGGCCGACGCGGCGCCGGGGACGTACTCGCTCGACGTGCGGCTCGACTACTCGTACACCTACCTGTCGGCCCCGCGAAGCACGGTCGTCCAGGACCGCACGCGAACCCGCACCGAGTCGGTGTCGGTGACCGTCGACGACGGGCCGCGGTTCGCGATGCGAACGGTCGACACGGACCTGCAGGTGGGCGACTCCGGCACGCTCGCCGTGAACGTGACCAACGTCGGCGGCGAGGTCGCTCGCGACCTGTCGGTCGAACTCGTCGCGAACGGCCCCGACCTCACGCTCGGCGAGACGGCCAGAAACACCGCGCGGATCGACCGGCTCGCCCCCGGCGCGAACGCGACGATCAGGGTCCCGGCGAGCCTCGGCGAGAGCGCCGCGGGCGACGCCTTCGACCTCACCGGCGCCGTTCGGTACACCGACGGCGAGGGGATCCGCGACGCCCACGAGGGGATTCCGGTCGGGGTCCGCCCGCTCCCGGAGCAGTCGTTCTCGGTCGCCGTCGACGACTCGACGCTCCGCGTCGGCGAGAACGGGAGCGTCAGCGGGACGATCAGAAACGAGGGGCCGACCGACGTGCGGGGCGTCGTCGTCGCGGTCGGCGACGGGGCGTTCGTCCCGCGCAGCCCGCGGTACGCCGTCGGCGACCTCGACGCGGGCGAGCGCGCCTCGTTCCGGTTCCGCGGCGAGATTCCGGCGAGCGCCGACTCGGTCCCCCAGCAGTTGCGCTTTACCACCCGCTACCGGAGCGCCGCCGGCTCCCAGCGAACGGTCAGCGAGTCGGTGCTGGTCCCGGTCGCCGAGCGCCGGGACGCGCTGACGGTGTCCGCGCGCGACCCGCAGTTCGCGGCGGGCGAATCGGGCGTGTTGCGACTCGACGTGACGAACCGTCGGGACGTGACGATTGAAGACGTCGAACTGCGCCTCGTCGTCGACGCGCCGCTCGAAAGCGAGTTCCGCACGACCGTGATCCCGTCGCTGGCGCCCGGCGAGACCGGACGGGTCGCGTTCGACCTCACGGTCGACGGCGACGCCCCGCCGACCCGGTACCCGGCGAGCGTCGAGACCGCGTACACCGACTCCGACGGCGGTCGCGTCGACGGCGCCCCCGCGACGGTCGCCGTCGCCGTCACCGAGTCGTCCGGCGGCGACGTCCCCATCGAGATGGGCGTGCTGGTCGTGCTCCTGGTCCTCGTCGCCGCCGGCGCGTGGTGGTTCTATGTCAGGTGAGCCCGGATCGCCCATCGTCGCCGACGGGCTGACGAAGGACTTCGGGAGCGTGCTCGCGAACGACGACGTGTCCTTCGCGGTGAACGAGGGGGAGGTGTTCGGCTTTCTCGGCCCCAACGGCGCCGGGAAGTCGACGACGATACGGCTGCTGTTGGGGCTGTTGAAACCCACCGCGGGGACGGCGCGGGTGCTCGGCGCCGACATCCGCGACGAGGCCGCGCTGACGGCGGCCAAACGCCGGATCGGGTACCTCCCGGCGCACCTCGGCTTCAGCGAGGCGGCGACCGGAGCGGCGGTGCTCGACTACCACGGCGCGATGAAAGGCGACAGTCGCCGCGAGGAGCTGTTGGAGCTGTTCACGCCGCCGATAGCGCGACCGATACGCGAGTACTCGACCGGGAACCGGCGCATGCTCGGGCTGGTGCAGGCGTTCATGCACGACCCCGACCTCGTGATCATGGACGAGCCGACCGCCGGGCTCGACCCGCTCAAACAGGAGGCGTTCAACGAGTTCGTGCGCGCCGAGCGCGACCGCGGCACGACCGTCTTCTTCTCCTCGCACGTCCTGAGCGAGGTCCGGCGCGTCTGCGACCGCGTCGGCATCCTGCGGGCCGGCTCCCTCGTCGAACTCGAAACCGTCGACGCGCTGCTTCACCGCAGCGGCAAACACGTCCGCGTCCATGCGAGCGACGCGGCGGTCGCCGAAATAACCGCGCTCGGCGGGGTCGTCGGCCCGGAGCGGTTCGGCGGCGGCGTCCAGTTCGTCTACGCGGGGGACCTCGACGCGCTCCTCGACGCGCTCGCGGCGCACGACGTTCGCGACGTCGAGATCGGCGAACCGCCGATAGAGGACGTGTTCGCCCACTACTACGGGAGCGAGGAGTCGCCGGCCCGAGGGGACCGTGAGGCGTCAGATCGACGAGAGAACGGCCCGTCGGCGGTCGACGAGCGCGAGGCGGACAGTGCTTGAGACGCTTCGGTACGAGGGGCGACGCCGGCTCCGCGGCGCGGCGATCCTCACGGGCGGTATCGGAGCGTACGCCGGCTTCATCGTCTGGTATTTCACTATCTTAGAGGGCGTCGATTACGAGGACATCTTCGACGACCTGCCGCCGGCGATGCTGGAGGCGTTCGGCATCGAGAGCCTGTCGACCATCGAGGGGTTCCTCGGCGCGCAGGTGTTCAACTTCGTCTGGCTGCTCGGACTGGGGCTCTACTTCGCGTACGTCGCCGGCGGCACCATCGCGAGCGACATCGAGACGGAGCGGCTGGACCTGCTCTTATCGCTCCCGGTCACGCGCTCGCAGCTGCTCTTCGAGAAGTTCGCCGCGCTGCTCGTCCCCGTCGTCGTCGTCAACGCCCTGGGCGGACCGCTGATCTACCTGTTCGTCGTCGCCGCCGGGGAGACGATCGCCCTCGATCACCTGTTTCTGGCGCACCTCCTCTCGATACCGTTCCTCCTCGTCTGTGCGGGGATCGGTCTCGTCTTCTCCGTCGCCGTCGACCGCGCGGCGATCGCCGAGCGCGCCGCCGTCGGCACCGTCTTCGTCTTGTATCTGATCGAGTCGTCCGTCGGCGGCGCCGAGGGGTACGACTGGATACAGTACGTGAGCCCGACGCAGTACTACGAGCCGACGCCGATACTGATGGACGGCGCCTTCGAGCCGATCGACTCGGCGATCCTGCTCGTCGCGTTCGTCGGCCTCATGCTCCTCTCGCAGGCCCTGTTCGTGCGCAGAGACGTGTGACCGTGGCTCACGGCCCCACGATACTGGCCGTGGCTCGTGGTAACACGATGGCCGGAGTATTCATAAGCATCTGTTGCTTTAGTTAGGCCACAATGATGCTCCCGACCCACGTCCTCGGTGGGATGTTGCTCGCCGCACCGCTTGTGCGTGTGGCCCCAGAGCTGGCGCCGATCGGGTTCGTCGCCGGGTTCGTCGGGGGGCTGTTCCCGGATCTGGACATGTACGTCGGCCACCGGAAGACGCTCCACTTCCCGGTGTACTACGGCGTCGCGGCCGTGCCCGCGGTCCTCGCGGCCCTACTCGCGCCGAGCGCGGTGACCGTCGCCGCGGCGCTCTTCCTCCTCGGCGCCGCCGTCCACAGCGTCGCCGACATGTACGGCGGCGGCCTGGAACTGCGCCCGTGGGAGGGGAACTCCGACCGCGCGGTGTACAACCACTACCGAGGGTCGTGGATCGCCCCGCGGCAGTTCGTGCGCTACGACGGGGCCGTCGAGGACCTCGCGCTGTCGGTCGGGCTGGCGCTCCCGCTCCTGTTCCTGCTCGACGGCCGGCTTCAGCAGGTCGTTCTGGGCACGGTCGCCGTCGCCGCCGGGTACACGGCCCTTCGGCGCTCCCTCGCCGACCTCGCGGGCCGGCTCGTCCCGTACGCGCCGGACGCGGTGTCACCGTTCCTCCCGGACCGGTACTTCGACGACGAACCGGAGCGGTAGCGGCGTCTCGGCCCCCCTTTATAAGCGAACGTCCACACCGCGGGCCGCGAGAGCCGCTCCGGGAGGCGACCGACGACCGGTCGCGTCGCGCCGCCCGGACTCGTCGGCGTCTCTCCGGAAGAGAACGGTCTGTTACGGACAACACCACACACCCGCCGAGAGGCGAGCGACGGCCACACTCGGGCCGATTCGCTCGCGGGTGATAACTACTCACACGCTACCGCTGCGACATCTTGCGGTTTCCTCGGCAGCACCGACCGCGGAGTGTCATCGGTGATACGTTCTCTATACGTTATCCATGGTGGCGCGTTCGTCATACGGATATAGTATTGTGCGCTTGTCCCAAAATCATTATATCCTATCGACTGCTAGGTGTCTGTGTATGAGTGAATCCGGACTGCGGGAGCCGCCGCGCGCGCGTTCCCAGCCCGCGGAGGGGAACCGATGACCGGGACAGAGCTGCTGCCCGGCGCGTCGCCCACGCTGGCGGCGCTCGTCGTCCTCGCCGTGGTCGTCCTCGAAGCCGGCCTGCTCCACGCCGGATACGGCATCGTAGAGGACCGACTCGGTCCAGTCGTGTTCAAACGGATCGCCCGCCGATAGATGCTCGGACTACTCGGATTGAGCCCCGGCCTGTTCGCGCTCTTCGTCGTCTTCGGCTTCATGGTCGGCGTGTTCTTCGGCTTCTTCGGGATGGGCGGGTCGTTCCTCGTCACCCCCGCGCTGCTCATCCTCGGCTACCCGGCGCCCGTCGCCATCGGGAGTTCGATGACGTTCGTCTTCGGGACCGCCGTGATCGCGACGCTGAAACACCACGACTCGGGGCAGGTGGACTACCGGCTCGGCGGACTGATGTTCGTCGGCATCGCCCTCGGGATCGAGGGCGGGAGCCGGCTCGTGTTCGGCTTAGAGGCGCTCGGTATCGCCGACGCGGTCGTCGGGGTGGCGTACGTCCTCGTCCTCGCGGCCATCGGGCTCCTCTTCACCCGGAGCGCGCTGAACGACGACGGCGACGAGGACGAGACCGACGACGGCGGCGAAGCCGACGAGTCGAGCGACGACGACGTTCCCGCCATCGCCCAGCGGATCCAGTCGTACGACATCCCGCCGATGATGACGCTCGCCGACGGACAGCAGGCGTCGCTGTGGACGATATCCGGCGTCAGCGCCGGCGTGGGCGTCATCTCGGGCTTCCTCGGCGTCGGCGGGGGGTTCGTCCGGATGCCCGCCATCTACTACGTCATCGGCACCTCGCTCGCGGCGGCGGTCGGGACGAGCCTCTTCACCGGGCTCCTCTCCGGCGGCGTCGGGGCGTTCACCTACGGGCGCGCCGGCGTGATCGACTTGGGCATCGTCACCGCGCTGTTAGTCGGGAGCGCGCTCGGCGCCCGGATCGGCTCCGGGGCGACCGCCTACGTGAACGAGGACGACGTGACCATCTACTTCGGGGTCATGCTGCTCGTCGCGAGCGCCGCGGTCGCGCTCGGCGAGGGGGCGCGGTGGCTCTCGATGCCGGTCCTCGATCAGGTGAGCTTCGTCCTGCTCGTCGGCTCCGCGCTGTTCGTCTGCTCGATCATCCTCTATCACGGCGCCCTCGCGGTGCGCCGCGAGCGCGGGCCGTCGTCGGTGTGAGCGGGCGGCTCCGGGGGCCGGTCCTCGGGTCAGCCGCAGTTCGAGTCAGTCGCGGTCGTCGATCGCGCGCGTCGCCGCGAGCACCGTCTCGTGGAGCGCGCCGTTCGAGACGACGAGCCCCGTCGAGTCGTGTCGCCAGCGGTTCCCGTCCAGGTCCGTCGCCCTGCCGCCCGCCTGCCGGACCATGAACACGCCGGCGACCGAGTCCCAGGGGTTCGCGGCGAGGTTCGAGATCACTCCCTCAAGTCCGCCCGCGGCGACGGTCGGTAAGACGATCTGTGCGGCGCCGAGTCGCCGAAGGTCGCCGAACCGTCGAACGACGGCCTCGCAGGCGGCGGCGTACTGGTCGCGCGAGTCGAAGTCCCACCACAGCGTCGGGGCCACCGCGGCCCGCTTCGGGTCCGACACGTCGCTGACGGAGAGCTGCTCGCCGTTGCGGTACGCGCCCGTCGCGTCCGCGGTGTACACGTCGTCGAGCGCGGGGGCGACGATGGCCGCGGCGACCGGTTCGCCGTCGACGACCGCCGCCACCGCGGTCGCCCACACGGGAATGTCCCGGACGTAGTTGTCGGTGCCGTCGATCGGGTCGATCACCCAGGCGGCGCCCGTCTCGGGGACGGTCTTGCGCTCCTCCTCCTCCTCGCCGACGATCGCGTCGTCCGGGAACGACTCCCGGATCGCGTCGATCACCGTCCGCTGTGCCGCGCGGTCCGCCTCCGTCACCACGTCGGCGTCGCCTTTGGTCTCGACTTCGATGTCGCTGCGGAACCGCTCGTGTGCGACCCGCGCGCCGGCGCGCGCCGCGCGCTCGGCGACGGCGGCGCGCTCGTCTGTGTCGGTCATGGACGCGATCCGACCGCCGGACGCGTATACACGTCGATCCGGCGATCGCCGGGGCGCCCGAACTATTAACTCAATTCCGAATCCGAGTACATTTAAGTAGGTACGGCCGTGACGGTGGTGTATGGAACCCGAGGAAGCGGTCCGCCAGCTGGAGTACGCAATCGACGCCTCGCTCGACGAGACTGGACAGCGCACGGCCGCCACCTACCGCCCGACCTTCGAACGCGTCGCCGACCGCGCGGACGGGGGCGCCGTCTACGCGCTCGCCGGCGCGCTGGCCGACACGGTCGCCGCGGGCGACCGACCGTCTCCCGCCGAGGCGAACGCGACCGCCGACCGCGTCCTCGACGACTGGGCGTACACCGACGGCGGGGCGTAAGCGACCCGTCGAGCCCGGCCTGCACTCCCGCTCGAATCCCTCTCTCCTCGACCCGACTGTCCCGTGAGCCGAGGCGCTGTCCGTCGTCCGGTTCGCCCCGCTGCGGGCCTCGCGGGAGACGGTGAGTCGATCGCGAGCCGGCCGACACGGACCGTTATCGGTCGGCTGACGGTAACTCACCGCGTGAAAAATCCCTCTGCGAACGATATCGCAACGACTGATCTACTCGACGCCCTGCTCTGCTGCCGCGTTCGCGTTGATCACAAGACTCCCATCCAAGACCTGTTCGCCAGCCGTGTCCGGAGTGTCCGTCGTATCGACCTGGAGTGACACGTACACGGCCTCCCCCGAGGGAATCGACTCGCCCTGTCCGGGTGACCCACTCCCGGAGTCGCCGGGGTTCCCGTCGTTGAAGCTGAGTGCTTCAAGCGGCTGCGTCTGCTTGACGGTCGGATCTGCGAGGTCGATCGCGCTGGTGGCAGTTGCCGAGTCGACCTTGCTCGGCGAATCGTCGGACGAAGAGTCGTTGATATCGGACGCCGCCCCTTGGAGGTACAGCGTGGCTCCGGCGTTGGCTTGCGTTTCGCTACTGTCGTTGAGGATGTAACTGATCTCCAAATCAATTGTGCTGTCGGTCTGATTTTTCACGACGAAGGCAGATTGATCGATGTCGTCTCCAGCGACGTAGGGGCGCCCGTCACCGGCTGCCCGGTAGCCAGTCGTGTCATCGTCGTAGATGCTCTCGAAGTCGGTCCCGCCGAGGCCATCGCCCAACGCGTCGTCGTTCATCGCGCCGATCTGGTATTTCGCGTTGTCGTTCACCCCCTGTCCTCCTTGGCTCGAGGTGAAGTCGATCTCCAGGTCGCCGTTGTTCATCCCGACTATCTCACCGACACCACGCCCCCCACCGACCTCAAGCGCGACTAAAGCGCTGGAGTCGTCGACGACAGAGAGAGTCGCGTCCCGTTCGGCGGTCATTGAGGAGAACGCCCCCGTACCTGTCGCGGCCGCTGCTCCCGAAGCCAATGCACCCAGTCCGATCACGAATTTGCGTCGTTCCATGTCGTATGTCACCTGTGTTTACGCACCCCCGCAACCCGCCTTCCGGGCCGGGAGCGCTCGGATAGTCCATACGGGGGATGATACTTCGTTATGAATTTCTCGACATGTTCACGAGCCGCTCCTGATGCGTGACGTTCCCGGCTCAATGCATCGAAGGTACTCCTCGTCGTCCGGACCCGTATAATCTAAAAGCCGTATATGAAGTCCAGAAACCGTGTTAAATTGACTTCTCATCAATCAACGACTCCCTGAAAAACCGGTTGGGTGTTCCTACCGGAGTTCAGCCACCCGATGTTTGACCGATGATCGAGGCCTAATTCACCAGAAAAACTATACTAACAGGTTAACTATCCTACCTATTTATCACGGTACCTCGCACACGTTTCAAGCGACAATCGCCGGTTCTTGGGAGGGGGTCGGCGTCACAATCCCGAGGTGGCCACACTAATGATCTCCACAACTGCCATGACCGATGGACCGAGCCGAAAGGGGAGGGAACTATCCGAGGATGAAATCTTCGAGGTGTTATCGAACAGACGGCGACGCTTTGTCATCCACGCGCTCAAGCGTGCAGAAGAGCCGCTCGACGTCTCGGACCTCTCGACTCGCGTCACCGCGTGGGAACTCGACGTCGACCCGGACGAGATCGGGTACGAGGACCGACGGAACGTGTATAGCACGCTTCAGCGCACGCACCTGCCGAAACTGGCAGAAAAGAACGTCATAACCGTTGACGAGGAGGAGAACCTCGTCGCGCCGACGGCAGAGCTGGAGGAGCTCGACATCTACGTCGAGGTCCTCCGGAGCCGGGAGATTCCGTGGAGCCTCTACTACGTCGGGCTCGCGGGACTCGCCGTCGCGCTCCTGTGCGCCGTCGCCGTCGGGACGCCGGGGTTCGGCGGCCTCGAAGCGCTCGACGTGGGCGTGTTCACCGCCACCGCCTTCGGCATCTCGTCGGTCGCACACCACACGATCGGCCGCCGAACGCGCCTCGGCAACACCGAAAAACCGCCCGAACTCCGCAAGCGCAGATGAGCGCCGCAACCCGGTCGCCGCCGGCCCGGATGCGAACCCTTCGGACGCTGAGCCTCGTGCTCGCGTTCACGGCCGCGGTCGGGCTGATATTCGGCACCGCCGGGTTCACCGCGTTGGAGGCCGACCGCGGGGTCGCGGTCAACGTGACCGACGACGAGCGCGCGTTTCTCGGCTACGAGCCGCTGACCGACGACGTCCGCCACGGAGAGCCCGCGGCCGTCGTCGAGTACCGGAACCAGTTCGGGTCCGACCTCGATGAGTTCGACGTCTCCGTTTCGATCGCGGACGACGGTTCGACGCAAGCCGCGATCGATTCGGTCGAGACGCCCTCCTCCATCGCCGAGGGGACCGCGGCCAATGTCACCGTCACGCTGCGCTGTCCCGAGCGAGAGCCGGTCCCGCTCCTGTTCGACGCCGACGGAAACGGCGGCGGCGTCAGCGTCTCGCTCGATCGGGTCCACACGGTGACGTGCGTGCCGGAGGCCCCGGAAGTGACCGGCGTCACGGTCGACGACGACGCGAACGGGAACGTCTCCGCGAGCGGCTCCGACGGCGACGAGGCCACCGCCGAAAGCGAGGCCGACGACTGAGCCCGTCCCCCGGTTCGCCTTTTTATACCTCGATCCGCTCCCCGAGAGCGGGCGCGCTCGCGTCGACCCCGTCCGCGCGCAAGTCCGCCGCGAACGCCTCGCAGCGGTCGCCGTGGTTGATGAGGACCCGCGCGTCGCGGTACGACGCGAGGAACGACTCCAACCCCCCGCGGTCGGCGTGCGCGGAGAAGTCGAACGACTCCACGCGGGCGCTGACGGGCCGGACCTGTCCGTTCATGGACAGTCGCCCGTGGTCTTGGAGTTCTCGGCCCGGCGTCCCCTCGACCTGGTACCCGGTGAGCGTCACCGCGTTGGTCGGGCTCCCGCGGATCTTCGGGAGGTACGAGCGGACGGGGCCACCGGCGAGCATCCCCGACGTGGTGATTATCAGCTCGTTGTCGGCGGCGATCCGCTCGCGCTGGCCATCGCGGCCCGTGACGAAGCGTGCGGCACCCTTCGCCTTGCGGAACGCCTCGGCGTCGCGCAGAAAGTCGGGGTACTGGCGAACCAGTCGCGTCACCTCGATACCCATCCCGTCGACGTAGGGGGTCAGGTCGTTGGCGGCGGCGACGAGCATGAGCTCTTGGGTCCGCCCGATGGCGAACGCGGGCGCGACGACGGTCCCGCCCTCCCACATCGTCGTTTGCACGCGCTCGGCCCATCGCTGTTCGACCGCCCGCCGCTCCTCGTGTGTCACGTCCGCGTACGTCGCCTCACAGATCACGGCGTCGGCGTCGGGCCGGGCCGTCGTCCCCGACACGAGCCGTTGGTCGTCGGTGTGGAAGTCGCCGGTGTACAGCAGCGTCGTCTCGCCGTCGTCGACGAGGACGTGTGCGGAGCCCGGAATGTGGCCGGCGTTGAAAAGCGTCACCTCGTAGTCGGTCCCCCCGGCCGAGACGACGAACGGCTCCGCGTAGCCGTGCCGCCGTTCGACCTCGCCGAGCCGCGCGACGTGTTCCTCCGAGAAGGGACAGCGCGGGCTCGTCCCGTGGAGTTTCAGCGTGTCCCGCGCCAGCGTCCGCGTCAGGTCCGCGGTCGGCGGCGTCCAGTGGATCGCGGGCCGGCGGTCGCCTTTCAACAGCGCCGGCACCGCGCCGACGTGGTCGAGGTGGCCGTGCGAGACCACCACCGCGTCGGGTTCGGGGCCGCGGACCGGGTACTGCGGCGGGTCCGCGGTCAACAGGCCGTAGTCGATGAGCAGCGCGTCGTCGACGAGCACCGCGCTCCGACCGACCTCGCGGGCGCCGCCCAGAAACTCGACCTCCATTGCCGGCCCGTAGCCGCCCGTCGCGTTAGTGTTCGTCGGTCCGGTCGCCGTCGAGCCGCGCCGAGACGCGCCCGGCGACCGGCAGCGGCCCGACGAACCACACCCACGCGGCGAGCGCGAGCGCGCCGGGCAGTTCCGGCAGCGCCAGCCCCGTCACCGGCCACCACCCCGCGAGGAACGTCGCCCAGACCGCGACGTGAACCGGCACGAAGGCGAGCGCGAGCGCGCCGGTCGTCGTTCCCCGTCGGAGCGCCCCGTCGACCGCGAGGGTGGCGGTGAGGAGCGCGTAGAACCCGATTGCGGCCGGCGCGTGCAGCGGCTCGGTGAGGTCGAAGCGCCCGACCCCCGCCATCGCCGCCATCGCGAGCGCGAGGAGCGCGGCTCGGCCGGCAACGCCGACCCCGCGCTGCGCCGAGGCCGCCCAGATGCCGAGCGCGTACCCGACGCCCGCGGCGCCGCCCAGCATGAGTCCCCAGTTGAACGCGGGGGCGCTCCGCGGGCGGACCCCAAGGTCAGAGAGCGCGTCGGCCGTCCACGAGAACGTCGGATCGAGAAGGATCGCGGCCGCGATGCCGCCGAGCGCGAACAGCGTGGCCGCGGCGCCGAGCGCGCGGACGAGGTCGGAGGCGTCACGCTCGGCGCGTTCGGTCGGCGGCGCGGCCATCCCGCGGGCGGTCAGTCGAGGCGTTCCGCGGCGTCGCGCTCGACCAGCGGCGCCGCGTTCTCGGCGGGGAGGGTCACGACGTCCTCGCTGGCGAGGTCGTACTCTCGCTCGTCGACGCCGAAGATGGAGCCGACGTCGCGCGTCACCCTGACGGTCGCGCGGTCGGTGGCGGTCGAGTCGGCGGCGCCCGTCTCCGCGTCACTCTCCCCTGCGTCGCTCGTCGCTTCGTCGCCCGTCCCTGCGCCGCCGGACGGTTCGCTCGCCCCCGCGTCGTCGGCTTCCACGCCGGGCGCTCCGGGAGGGGCGGGCTCCGGCGGGACCGGCGTCGGCCCGTCGGCGTCGCCCGCATCGCGCTGCGGGGCCGAGGCGTCGCTTTTGCTCTCGCCGTCCGCGGCTCGCGCCCCGCCGTCGGTCGAGGCGTCGAGGGCGTCCGTGACCTCCTCGGTCGACCCGCCCATGGCGCCGGCGAGCGCGTCGCCGCGCCCGCCGGACTCGGTCGCCGCGCCCGGCTCGGTCGGCGGCTCGTCCGCCCCTTCGGCCGCCTCCGCTTCCGGGGGCTCTGGGGTCGGTGCGGGCGGCGCTCGGTCCCCAGTAGGCGCGTCGCTCGCGGGACGGTGGGTGTCCGAGTCCGTCGCGGGGGGTTCCTCGGCCGGGGGCGTCGGATCGGTTGGCGGCGTCGAATCGGTCGAATCGGTCGAATCCGTCGGGGGTGTCGAGTCCGTCGCGGGCACCTCACCGGCCAGCACGTCGAGCACGCGCGACTTGTTCTCGCTGATGCGGTCGACGAGGTCGTCGAACAGCTGTCGTTCCTCCGTGGTCATCCCGTCCGCGTCGACCGACATGTCCGCCGCCGCGAACGACGCGAGCTTGACGACCTTGCCGACGCGGCGCTCGTACAGCGCCTCGGCGACCTCCTCGGCGGTCTCGACCTCGTCGGAGAGGCGCCGCACGTCGTCGTCGGAGAACGGTTTCTCGACCTGCTCCGCGCGGCGGTCGCGGGCCGCGCGGAGGTCGGCGACGTAGGCGGCCACGTCGTCGTAAAAGGAGTCCCGCAGGTGCTGGAGGCTGTCCTTGCGGCGTTCCTTCGCTTGGGCCGATCGAAGCTCGTCGAGATTCATCGTTCGGGGGCTTTCCGCGCCTCGCCGCGGGCCATCAGGAAGACGCCCACGTGTTCGGGCACGGTGTTCGTACCGGGTTCAACTCTCGTGCGCTCGCCGTTTAATTCTACCGTCCGATCCGCGTCGGTCTCGACCCGGATATCGCGGCCGACGAACCGGTCGGGAACCGCGTCGCGGAGCGGGTCGAACTCGTCGAGTTCCGCCCGGTCTAAGGGGGTGACGACGAGCCCGGAGCCGCCGTGAAGCGTCCCCGGAAGCCGGATGAGCCGACGCGTGTCGGTGGTCACCGGCTCGTCGATCGGCGCGGTGTCGGTCGCGGTCACGCGCGCGGCGAGCGCGGAGACGAGTCGGCGGACGCCGGGGCCGCCGGCCTCCACGTTGCCCTCGCGGACCGCGGTGGGGTTGCGGTCGAAGGCGCCGAGGATCGTCTCGGCGCGCCCCTCGCCGATCCCCTCCAGTTCCATCAGGCGCTCGCGGGCGTCGGCCTCGTCCATGTCCCGGAGGTCGTCGGCGTACTCGACGAGCGCCTCGTGAACGCGTGCGCCCCACCCGCCCTCGGTCCGGAGGACGCGCTTCGTCGTCCCGCGCTCGGAGACGGTGCGGATCAGCCCCTCGGTGTCGAGGTCGATAGCGCGCACGTAGTCGACGACCTCGCGGCGCGCCTCGCTGTCGAGTTCGCGGACGCTCTCGTCGCGGACGTGGACGTGGTAGCCGCGGCCGCCGGAGAAGACGACGGTGCAGTCGTCGAACGCGAAGTCGTCGTCGAGGAAGTCGAGGAGCCGCAGGAGCGCCTTCTTGCACTCGGCGAGCATCTCGGGATAGCTGGTCTCGGCGGGGTCCACGCCGGGGAGGTGGTCGGCGTCGAGGTCGAAGACCAGATCCGCGGAGCGCCAGCCCTTCTTCGACATCGTCGAGGCGCCGGGGTCGTCGTAGCGCGCGGCCGAGAAGTACGCGTGGCGGGGCGCGTTGTCCGCGAAGAAGGTGTCCACGTCGCCCAGGTCGTACAGCGACTGATGCCGGAGCATCGTCGTGCCCGACCCCGGCGTCCACGGGATGTGGCCCCACTCGCGGAGGTTCGCGTCCGGCGGGAGCACGGGCGAGGCCCGGCGGTAGTAGTCGCCGAACCGCCCTTTGAGGTACTCGCGCGTCCGGTCGTCCATCGTCTCCTTCGCTACCGGCGGTCGACGTATCAACGTATCGTTCGCGAGCGAACAGGGGCGGATATCCCCACCGGAGAGCCGCCCGCGAGTCACTCGATTTCGCGAATCACCCGCGCCGGATTCCCCCCGACGACGACGCGGTCCGGCACGTCGTCCGTGACGACCGCGCCCGACCCGACCACGGCGCCGTCGCCGACGCTCACCCCCGGATTGAGCACCGCGTTCCCCCCGATCCACACGTCGTCGCCGACGGTCACCGGCTCGGCGCGCTCGCGGCCCGCCGCGCGCTCCTCGGGGTCGAGCGGGTGCGTCGACGTGTACACCTGCACGCCCGGCCCGAGCATACAGCGGTCGCCGAACGTGACCGCGTTCGCGTCGAGGAACACGCAGCCGTAGTTGGCGAAGAAGTCGTCGCCGACGGCGACGGTGTGGCCGTAGTCACAGCGGAACGCGGGCTGGACGACCGGGTCGTCGCCGACCTCGCCGAACAGCCGTCGAAGCAGCGTCTTGCGGTGTCTCTCGGCCGCCTCGCTCGTCGCGTTGTACCGCCGGGCGAGGTCGCGGGCGCGCGCTCGGTCGGCGACCAGTTCCGGCGCGCTCGGGTCGTACGGGTCTCCGGCGAGCATCCGCTCCGTCTCCGTGGGCATACTCCCGAGAGCGGACGCCCCGACATAGTGGTTCGCGTCGCGGCGGCCGCTCGCCGCTGCGCCGATATCTTAAACCGCCGTCACCCACGCCCGGTAGTCGTCGTCGAGCTCGTACACCTCGCGGAACGCCCGCTCGATGAACCCCGCGACGCGGTTCGCGTCCGACCGCGCGGTGACGACGGCGTTCGTCCCCTCCGCCTCCTCGGGGCTCACCAGTTCGTCGATCCGGAACTCCGGGAACTCGCCGAGGAGGGTTTTTAAGCGGTCCAGCTCCGCGTCGGTGCAGTCGACGATGAGCTCCGTGCCCGCGAGTTGGATCCACGGCGGCACCTCGCCGCCCTCGGTGGTGTCGCTGTCGGGGTCGATATCCACCGTCATCACCTCGCTCGACCGCGCGCGGTGGGCGGTCGCCGCGTCCGCGAACAGCTTCAGGCGCTCTCCCTCGGTCGCGGCGTCGAATCGGGTCATGTCCGCTGCTCCGCGCCGCCGGGTCTTAAAAATCGGTACCCCGCCCCGACGCGAGCGACCCGACGGCCGGTCAGTCCCGCTCCGTCTCCGCGAACACGTCTTCGGCGATGGCCGCGGTCCGTTCTGCCGTCCGGAGCCGGTCGTCGATTTCGCCCGTCCGGATGAGGTCCAACTCGGGTTCGTCAAGGCCGTCGCGCACCACGGCGGCGCGGCGGCGGCGCGCGTACGCCTCGTCGCGCGCGAGCTCGCGCACCGACCGGAGCGTCGCCACCGTCTCGTCGCCGGCGACCCGCGAGACCAGCGGGATCAACTCGTCGATTTCGTAGGCCAGCTCGTCGCCGGCCGCGGGCGGCCAGTCGAGCGTCAGCGGCTCGGCGTCGAGCCGCTCGACGTAGGTGCGGTGGACCGCGACCGCGGTCCGGAGCGCGCCGGGGTCGTCGACGTAGTGTTCCAGCTTCGAGTTCGAGTAGTCCGCGTACTCCAACAGGGTCGGTAACGGCTCCTCGCCCGCCTCGTACTCGTCGACGTACTCGCGCAGGTCGGTCGGCGGCACGTCCGCGTCGACGAACGGCGTCCCGTCGGCGCGGTCGAGGAACGCGAAGACGTCTCGGGCCGACGCCGACTGATAAAAGTCGGTGAACGCCTCGCGGATCGCGTCGTTGTACGACTCGACCGGCGCTCGTACCGCCTCCACGTCGGCGTCGAGGTCGGCGTCGGCCATCTCGGCGACCTCGCGCAGTTCGTCGAGGCGGGCGTCGAGCGCCTTCCGCGCCTCCCGCGCCTTCTTGCGCGCGGCCCGGTACTCGTCGAGTGCGTCGTCGCGGTCCGTGAGCAGGTCGACGTACTCCCCCGCCGGCTCCAGCGCCTCGCGGGCGGCCGCGAAGTCGGCCTCGGAGAGCCGGCGCTTGTCGACCGCCTCGTCGGCGGCGGCGAACGCGTCGGCCGCGAGCGCGTCCTCGTCGACGTCGACCGCCTCCCCGAACTCCCCGCGGAACTGAACGTACGAGCCGAAATCGCCCGTGCCGACCGCGTCGTCCTCGTACTGGTCGAGGACGCGGTGCGCCTGCCGGTAGGTGTCGGCGGCGGCCTCGATCCGGTCGCGTCCGATCTCGGCGATCCGCGCTTCGATCCGCGCGAGTTCGTCGTACCGCTCGCGCAAGGTCGCGGCCGCCGCGCCGGCGTCGCGAACGGGGTCGTCCGCGTCCGCCATCAGTACACCTCGTCCGGGTCGAACACCCGGTCGCCGACGTGCTCGCCGTCGACGGTGCGGTAGAAGCACGAGCGGTGCCCCGTGTGACACGCCCCCACGTTCTGGTCGACGAGGTAGAGGAGCGTGTCGGCGTCGCAGTCGACCCGCACCTCGCGCACCTCCTGGGTGTGGCCGGAGGAGCCGCCCTTGTGCCACAGTTCGTCGCGCGACCGCGAGTAGTAGTGGGCCTCGCCCGTCTCGCGGGTCCGTTCGAGCGCCGCCGGCGAGACGTACGCGAGCATCAGCACCTCGCCCGAGTCGGCGTCCTGTGCGATCGCCGGGACGAGGCCGTCCTCGCCGAAGTCGACCTCGATCGCGTCCTGCCCCGCGTCGGCGTCGGTCATGTCTCGCCCGACGCGTGGGGCTCGAATAGGCCTTTTGTCTGTCTACCCCCGCCGCAACACCAGCGCGTCGCCGTCGGCGTACGCGTCGGCCCGCCGGTCGACGACCGCGAACGACAGCGACTCGTACAGCGAGAGCGCGGCGTCGTTGTCCGGGTGCGCCTGCAGCGTCACGGGGCCGGTCGCGTCGTCGATGACGGCGGCGAGCAGCCCGCGGGCGCGTCCCTCCCGGCGGTGGTCCGGGTCGACGACGAGCTCCGCGAGGTGGACGCCGGGGCGGTTCGGCGCGTCGACCGGGAGCAGGTAGCCGACCGCCCGCCCGTCGGCGACGCTGACGAGCGCCGAGCCGACCGCGAGCCCGTACTCCAGCAGGTCCGCGTTGGGCTGTCGGAGGTGCGACTGGAGCTCCCGGATGCGGTCGGCGTCGCCCGGCCGCGCGGCGCGGACTCTCGGATCCGTCGCGCGGCCGTCGTCGCCGCGGCCGCCGGATGACCCGTCCGTCATCTCACACCCCCACGCCGAGCGCGACCGCGGCGACGACCGCGACGGCGGCGCCCGAGAGCGTCGCGAGGAAGTTCACCGCCTGGTTCCCGACGCGGTCCCCCTCGATCAGCGCGCCGAGGAGGCTGTCGACGGTCATCCCGGCGAGGCCGGCGAGGACGACGAGCGCGCCGCCGAGGACCGCCCCGCCGATCGGCATCCAGAGCCCGGCGAGGGCGGCGACGAGGGCCGCGCCCGCGATTCCGGCCAGTTCGCCCTGCCACGTCACCGCGCCGTCGGTGCCCGGTTCGACGCGGCGCAGGGTCGTGATCAGCCGGGGACCGTCGTACAGTCCCCCGATCTCGGACGACAGCGTGTCGGCCATCGCGGTCGCGGTCGCCCCGGCGAAGGCGAGCGCGAAGAGCGCGCCCGGCACGCCGACGTGGGCGGTCCCCGCGTAGCCGACGAGCGCGGCGAGCGCGACCGCGGAGTTGGCCAACACGTTCCCGGTGCCGCGGGCGCCCTCGTTCTCCTGTGCGACGCCCCGGCTCGCCTTCTCGTCGAAGCGGTACTTCGAGGCCAGCCCGCCGATGGCGTAAAAGGAGATGAGGGTGGCGAACCAGCCGAGCCCGCCGAGGACGACGGCGAGCAGCGCCGACAACACGCCCGTCAGCATTCCGGGGACCGAGGCCGTCCCGAGCGCGAACGAGACGTAGCCGAGCCCTCCGCTCACCGCCAACCCGAAGGCGACGAGCGGGACCGTGACCGCCGGGTCGAGCCAGATGAACCCCCAGACCGCGAACGCGACGAGGATCATCGTGATGTGCGCGTCCCGGTCGAAGACGAGCGACCTGACGAGCGCCGCCGCGAGCGCGGCCACGGCGGCGAGGAAGGCGACCTCCGGAAGCCCGCCGACGAGTCCCGACCCCTCCGTCTGGAGCCGCACGCCGACCTGTCCGGCGGCGGCCCCGGCCGTCCCGGCGCCGACGTAACTCGCCACGAGCGTGAACTCGTCGTCGGTGCGCCCGGCGGCGACGGTGCGGCCGAGCCGTCCGACGCCGACCGCGAGGGCCGCGGCGGCAAACGCCTCGTGCGGGAGCGGCGCGCGGGGGAGGGACGCGAACAGCGCGAGGCCGCCGGCGGCGACCGCGAACGCGACGAATCCGTAGAGGCGCTCCTCCTCGCGGTCTCCCGGCAGCGCGAGCGTCTCGAACCACTCGCCGTCGCGGACGCCGAAGAAGGCGAGGCCGGCGACGGCGAGGAACGGCACGGCTGCGGCGTCGCCGAGAGCCGGCGCGAGAACGGCGACCGCCGCCACAGCGGCGAAGACACTCGCCCGTCGAAGCCTCCGTATCACACCCTCGGCTACCCGCGACGCGCACTTAACGGTCCCGACAGCGCTCGGGGGCGCACCCGCTCGCAGTCGGTCGATCGCCGGCGGTCGGCGCGCTCGCGACGGCTCGGCGACCGCGAGTGAGCGCCCGGACCCCTCAGTACCGGTACTCGTTGAACTGCACCGCGTGGCCCTCGATGACGCGGACGGCTTCCTCCGGGTCCTCCTCCTCGTCGCCTCCCTGCTCCCCGTGTGAGGTACCCTCTCTCATACGTCATCGGTTCGCGTGGTGGTTTATAAGCGTTTTCCACGGCGCGAAAGTGGTCGTTCGGGAACGTCGGCGAGCGGCGATGGGCGGTCGCCTCCGCCTCACCCGAGTAGCCGGTCGATGTCGCCGAGGTCTTCGAGCACGTGGTCCGGAGAGACGTCCGCCGCCGCGACGGCGGCCTCGTCGGTGACGCCGGAGAGGACGAGCGCCGTGGTCATCCCGGCGCGCTCGCCGAGCGCGATGTCGGTGTCGAGGCGGTCGCCCACGACGAGACACTCCTCCGGGGGATACGGCAGGCGCTCGCGAACCATCTCGATGGCGGTGTCCGAGGGCTTCCCGAGGACCGCGTCGGGCTCGCGCTCCGCGACTCCGGCGATGGCGTTGATGACGGCCCCGGACCCCGGCACGTCGCGGTCGGGCGCGGGGATGACGACGTCGGGGTCGGTGCCGATGAACGGAATCCCCCGTTCGAGCGCCCACAGGGCGGTACAGAGGTCCTCGTAGCCGAACTCGCGGTCGATGGACGCGACGAGCGCGTCCGCCTCGTCGACGTCGTCGGTCGTCGCGAGCCCGGCCGCCGCGAACTGGTCGCGCAGTCCGGCCTCGCCGATACACAGCAGGTCGGCGTCCGCGTGGTGCTCGCGCAGGTAGCGCGTCGTGACGGCGCCGGCGGTGAACACCTGGTCCGCGTCGGCGTCGTAACCGGCGGCGCCCAACCGATCGACGTACGCCGGCGGCGCCTTCGTCGGGTTGTTCGAGACGAACAGCGTCTCGACCCCGGCCTCGCGGAGCCGCCGGTACCCCGCCGGCGCGCCCGGTATCGGCTCGTCGCCTCGCACGACCGTGCCGTCCACGTCCAAGACGGCGCCGCTGAACTCCATACCGTCGCTCGGGGCGCCACGCTCGTAGGCGTTGCGCCGCCCCCCGTCCCGCCTCGGCCTCACGGTTCGCCGAGTCGCGTTTCATATCCGATACCCGTTTCACCTTCGGGATAACGGAAGCGTAAAGCGGGGCCGTTCCCAACCTTGGCTCACTGTGACGACGACTCAGGTGACGCTGGTCCAGATCGACAACTACGGGCCGTGGACGGTGACGCCGGAGCCCAGACGGGAGATGGACCTCCAGACGCTCCAGTCGCGACTCTTCGCCGACGTGGCCCAGTTCGTCGGTCCGCGGGACGCCTACGTCTTCTCCACCCGCTACGACAACATGATCGCCGTGACGAACGGCCTCGACGGCGCGGCTCACGCGGCGCTCCAAGAGTCGGTCGGGAACCGCTACCCGGTGACCGTCAGCCTCGGTACCGGCGTCGCCGAACGACCGATAGACGCCTTGGAGTCTGCGAACCGCCTGATCCAGACAGAGGGAAGCGCACAAGACGAGACCAGAAGCGAGGTGCTCGCCGGCGACTACCTCACCGAGACCACGCCGTCGGACCTCCAGATCGCGCACTTCGACGTGGTCGACGTGACCGGGAAGTACACCGACCGCAGCAACGAGTTCGACACGTTCCTCGCCGTCGAACGCGCGTACGGGTCGCTGGCGCGGTACCTCCGCGAACGCCACGGCGCCCTCTCGTTTTTCGTCGGCGGCGACAACGTCGTCGCCGTCTGTCCGGACCTGCCCGAAACGGCCTTCGCCGACGCCGTCGCGCACGTCGCCGACGACGCCGACATCGAGTTACAGGTCGGCGTCGGTCGCGGCGCCTCGGCTCACGAGGCCGGCTTCGCGGCCAAACACGCCCTCGAAGCCTGTCGCGACGACGGCACGAGCGTCGAACTCGCCGGCGCGCCGGTTCTCAGCGACTGACCCCGCCGGACGACTCCCGTCACCAGTTCGTTATCAGGAGTAATAATCTAACTGAGATATTTTTATACTCCTGGTCAGTACGCTCGGATAACATGTCTGATGAGATAGTGTTCGTCTGCACCGCGGACGGCTGTGACGCAGGGCCGTGGGAGGGTTCCCACGACGCCATGGCACACTGCGCCGAGTACCCGGACCACGGCTACACCGGGCGCCCGCGCGACGCGGTCGACGACGTGATTCCGGCGACGGCGACGCGGAAGCGGGACAACCGAAACCTCCAGCACAAAGGGCACCCGAAGGGCGCGCTCGCCCAAGACGACTGAGCGGTCCGCTTCTCGCCGGTCGCGGCTGCGGAACTCAGGCCTCCTCGAAGAGACCGAGGTCCTCCGCGACGAGGTCCGCGAGCTGGTCTTTCAGCGCCGGGTCGACCTCCGCGATCTCCTCCCCGTCGTGTTTTCCGTCGTTGTGTTTTTCCAGTGCGTCCGCCACGTCGGACAGGGCAACGCTGGTCTCCGTCCCGCACTCGCTACAGCGTATCGGGACGGACGGTTCGTCGGTGGACATAGTCGAGCAATCACGGGTCGCGGATATATGCCTTCGGGGCGCGCCCGCGCCGTGGCCCGGTTCGGCTCGAACCGCCAAGGTCAGGGCCGTGGGGTCGCTACTCGCTCGCATGCGCGTCCTCGTGACCGGAGCGGCCGGCGGCATCGGTGGCGGCGTGGTCGGAACGCTCGCGGCTGCCGGTCACGAGGTGATCGGCCTCGACCGCGACGCCGACGGGCTGGCCGCCCTCCCCGACTCCGTGGAGACGCACGCGCTCGACTTGCGCGACGGCGCCGCGGTCGCGGAACTGCTCTCCGACCGCGACCTCGACCGCGTCGTCTCCTGCGTCGGCGGGTACGAGATCGCCGCGGTCGAGGACACCACGCCGGACGCCTTCCGCCGGCAACTCGACACGAACCTGACCGCGGTCCACACCGTCGTCCGGGCCGCGCTCCCCGCGCTCCGCGAGCGGTCCGGGCGAGCGGTCGTCGTCGGGTCGATGGTCGGGTCGACCGCGCTCCCCTATCACGGCGCCTACAGCGCCGCGAAGGCCGGCCTGCGCGGGTACGTCGACGCGCTCCGCCGCGAGGTCGAACCGCACGGCGTGACCGTCGCGTTCGTCGAACCGGGCCCGGTTCCGACCGGGTTCAACGAGCGCGCGGCCGCGGGGATCACGGAGCGGCGGGCGGACGCCGACGGCCCCTACGCCGACGCCTACCGCGACTTCGAGGGGTACGCGCCGGCCGCGACCGACCGCGAGACCGTGGTCGAGGCGGTCGCGGACGCGGTGACGACCGATCGGCCGCGGGCCGTCACCCGAGTGAGCCGGCGGGCGCGCTGGCTCCCGCGCTTCGCGGCCGTGATCCCGGACCGCCTCTACGACCGGCTGGTTCGCGCCGGGCTGCCGGGCGGGGTCCTCGGTCGGCTGATCGACCGCTAGCGTCGCTTCCGGGCCGAATTTACCGGACTCGGCGGCGACGGCTGTCGGTTCCGGTCGGGCCGCGCCCGGCGTCGCCGACTCCCAGTTTCCGGGTCGACTCGCAAACCCCTAAGTCCCGGAGACCCAAGTCGACGTATGGTCGAGGCACCACAGACCGAGGAAGGGTGGTTCGCGCTGCACGACTTCCGGTCTATCGACTGGGACGCGTGGCGCGACGCCCCCGAGAGCGAGCGAGAACGGGCGATAGAGGAGGGCGAGGCCTTCCTACAACACCGCGAACTGGTCGCCGACGCCGAGGAGGGCGACTCCGGGCTGTTCTCGGTGGTGGGCCACAAAGCCGACCTCCTCTTCGTCCACTTCCGCCCGACGCTCGACGACGTGTCGTCGATCGAGCGCCGGTTCGAGGACACCGCGCTCGCGAAGTTCACGGAGCGAACGACCTCCTACGTCTCCGTCACCGAGGTCTCCGGCTACGTCTCCGACGAGTACTTCACCGAGCCGGAGTCGGTCGACGAGGGGCTCAAACGCTACATCGAAGGGAAGATGCGCCCGGAGATTCCCGACGACGAGTACGTCTGCTTCTACCCGATGAGCAAGCGACGCGGGGAGGAGTACAACTGGTACGACCTCTCCTTCGAGGACCGCGCCGACCTGATGGCCGGGCACGGCGAGGTCGGCAAGGAGTACGCCGGGAAGATCAAGCAGGTTATCGCCTCCTCCGTCGGCTTCGACAGCCACGAGTGGGGCGTCACGCTGTTCGGCTCGGACCCGACGGACATCAAGGACATCGTCTACGAGATGCGCTTCGACCCCGCCTCCTCGCGCTACGGCGAGTTCGGCGAGTTCTACATCGGGCGGCGGTTCCCGCCCGCCGATCTGGGCGCCTACCTCGCGGGGGAGACGGTCCCGACGCCGGACGGCGACGCCGACGGCGCTCACGGCCACGCACACGAGGAGGGCGGTCACCACGGCGACGGTCACGGCGGGGAACACGCCCACGGCGGCGCCGGCGGCTCGGCCCACGGCGACCACCCGCACGCGGAAAGCGAGGCGGGCGGCGAGGGGGACCACCCGCACGGCGAGGGCGACGCGGACGAAGCGGCGGACGACGACGACATCCGCGGCGAACTCGCGGACCTGGACATCTACGCCGGCAAGCCGCACGGCGAGGACGTGTACGCGACCGTCCTCTACAGCGAGGCCGACGAGGACGAGCTGTTCGACGAGGTCGAGGGGCTCCGCGGCAACTTCGACCACTACGGCACGCACGTGAAGACGGCGGTGTACGAGGGGCGCGTGACGGACCGCGCTGCCGTCGTCTCCATCTGGGAGACGGCCTCCGCGGCCGAGACCGCGGCGGGCTTCCTCTCGGAACTGCCGGGCATCGTCGCCCGCGCGGGCGAGGAGTCCGGCTTCGGGACGATGGGGATGTTCTACACCGTCAAACCGGAGCATCAGGGCGACTTCACCGACACCTTCGACGACGTGGGCGACGTCCTCGCAGAGATGGACGGTCACGTCGAGACCGACCTGATGATGAACGTCGAAGACGAAAACGACATGTTCATCGCCAGCCAGTGGGAGGCGAAGGAGGACGCCATGGGATTCTTCGGCTCCGACGAGTTCCGCGAGACCGTCCAGTGGGGCCGCGAGGTGCTGGCCGACCGGCCGCGACACGTCTTCTTGGCGTAAGGCGGGGCGCGGATCGGGTTTATAAAAACCGACTCGGTCGGGGCACCGCGCTGCGCGAGACGCCGCTAGGTCGACACTTCGATTCCGCTGTACGTCGACTCCACGTCCTCCGGGTCGTTCGTCTGGTCGATGAGGCCGCTCTTGGCGTCGCAATCGTTCGTCAACACCAGTCTCGCGGTGAGTTCGTCGCCGGTTCCCAGTTCGCCGGTATCGTCGTAGAACTCCCCAATTGGAATCCGGTAGCGGACCCGTCCGGAGCCCTCTTGATAGTACGGCTCACCGAACTCCGCCGTCACGTTCGTGCCCCAGTTTTGCGTGCCCGCCAGCCGGATCATCCGGTCTTCGTCCTGCGCGTTTGCGAACCCGACCGCGTGGATCTCACAGACCACGTCGCTTTCGAACGTCACGGACAGCGTCGTGTCCGGCGTGATCGTGTACTGCTTACTCGTGTTGGCCCACCGGTTCCCCTTCATCT
>Ga0209965_1000152_pt1 | contig 23994 bp, 20 predicted proteins | sample SalPon2_B_H2O_MG_FD_185707 | JGI IMG/M metagenome (GOLD analysis project Ga0209965, IMG submission 185707) | Salt pond water microbial communities from South San Francisco under conditions of wetland restoration - Salt Pond MetaG R2_B_H2O_MG... | ecosystem: Environmental > Aquatic > Non-marine...
GATGAGTTCGAACGCAACAGCCGTCCCGACCGAACCGATCCACCTGGGTGCCGAGAGCGACCTCGAGGAAGCGGTATCGACGTACGACGTCGTGTTGGTCGACTTCTACGCCGACTGGTGTGGCCCGTGTCAGATGATGGAGCCGGCGATCGAGTCGGTCGCGGCCGACACCGACGCCGCCGTCGTGAAGGTCGACGTCGACCAGTTCCAGGGGCTCGCCGCCCAATACGGCGTCCAGGGGATTCCCGCGCTGTTCCTCTTCGCCGACGGCGAGACCGTCGAACAGCTCGTCGGCATGCAGTCCGAAGACGAGCTCTCGGGCGTGATCGAACGCTACACGCGATAGGGTTACGAGGCGGCCGCCAGCCCGCCTCGGAACGCCCCGACCCGGTACCAGCGCGCTCGCGAACGCCCGCCGGGGACCCCCGATCGGGACCGCCCGACGGTGACGCGGTCGACGACGTACCCCACACCATGCCAGATACGACACCCGACGCCACGGCCGAGACGACCCGCGTGTGGATGGTCGAACGGACCTACTCGGACGACGAACAGAACCTGATCATCATCACCTACGCGACCCCCGACGGCCGCCGGGACTTCCGCAAGGAGCGCGCGCTGACGAGCTTCACGGGGACCCGCCGCGAGACGCCGGTCAGCCTCGAGGTCGACACCTCCGACCTCGGGACGGTCTCCGACCCCGAAACGCGGGAGCGCTACGCGGCCGAGGCAGACCGGATGGCCGAGAAGCACGACCCCGGGGACGATTTATAAACCCCGAACGAACGTTTATAAACAGATCCGCCCCGCGCCTCCGCGTTTATGAGCAGGTCAGTCGTCGGCAGCCGCCGGCTCCGACCCCTCGGTCGCGGCGACGTCCTCGATGCTCGGCGGGTACTTCCCGCGGTCGAGTTTGAGGTCGGACTGCGGGCGGGCCATGCAGGTCAGCGCGTAGGACTCCTTTTCCTCGTCGGTCAGCCCCCGAGCCGCGGGTTGGGCGACCTCGCCCTCGACGATCTCGGCCGAACACGCCAGACACATCCCGACCCGGCAGGAGTACTCCTGGGCGATGCCCTCCTCGATGCAGCGTTTGAGGATGGTCTGTTTGTCCGAGACCGTGATCGTCTCGCCGGTCCCGACGAACTCGACGGTGTACTCTGTCATACCGGACGGTTGGGCCAACCCGGACAAAACTCTTTACCTCCGTATGCGCTGCGGCGTGGCATCGGGGCGAGGACCGCTCCGCCGGCGTGAGCGAGAGGCGCTCCACCGGCACGGGCGAGGGACGCTCCGCCACCCTGATAGCCCGCCTGGACGAGTCGCCGACATGGACCTAGAGGAGTACTGGGGGATCGGCCCGAAGACCAACGCGACGCTGGAGGAGTCGATCGGGGCCGAGGCCGCCATAGAGGCAATCGAGGCGGGCGACGTCCGGGCGCTCGTCGAGGCGGGCGTCGACCGGAGCCGGGTGACGCGCGTGCTCAGACGCGCCCAAAGCGCCGACGGGATGGCGCTCTTGGCGACCCGCGACGCCCGGCTCGTTTATAAAGACCTCCTGGACTCGATCGCCCGACTCGCCGTGAGCGAGGCGGCCGCCGACCGACTCCGGACGCTGACGCCGCTCGCCGACCGGTCGGCCATGGAGGCCCGCCTCGACGCCGTCGAGCGCGGGCGGGCGGGCTGGAACGACCTCGACGAGGAAACGAGGGCGGCAGTGCTCGAGGCGTTCGAACGCTACGACGACGGCACCGGCCGGATCGCGGCCGTCGAGACGGCGGTCGAGTTGGCCGAAATCGTCCCCGAAAGCGCCGTCTTCGATCCGATCGCCGGCCTCGATACGGACGCGCTGGCCGAGGCGGCTGTGGCGCTCGAAGCCCTCGGCGACGGCCGGATCGCTCGGGGGGCCGACGGCGAACTCGACCGGCTCCGGGACGCCCGCGAGGCCGTCGACCGGCTCTCGGCGGACGCGGAGGGAGTCCTCGAGGAGCTGCGATCGGACGGCGTCGACGACAGCGCGGCCTTCCGCGAGGGGCTCGTCGAGTACCTCCGCCGGGAGACGACCGTCGATCCGGCCCGGGTCCGATCGGCGATGGTCGACGGCGCCGTCGACGCCGCCGGGTTCGTCACCGAGACCCTCCGGGCGCTCCGGTCGGACCTGGAGGCGGCGATCGAGGAGCGCTCCGCCGACGTCCGCGCCGACCTGGAGGCGGCAATCGAGGCGGCGGGCGAGGACGTCGAGCGCGCCGGACCGGCCGTGACGACGGTCGCGCGCGAACTCTCCGTGGGCCGGTTCGCGGCGGCCTACGACCTCCGCCGTCCCCGATACGTCGACGGCGACGGCCTCGCGGTCGTCGGCGCGCGGAACCTCGGGCTGCTCGACACCGGCGTCGAGCCCCAGCCCGTCACGTACGCGGTCGGCGAGCACGGCCTCGACGCCCCGGCCGGCGAACGGGTAACGGTGCTCACCGGGGCCAACAGCGGCGGGAAGACGACGCTTCTGGAGACGCTGTGTACGGTCGCGATCCTCGCCCACATGGGGTTGCCCGTCCCGGCCGACGCCGCCGAAATCTCGATCCTCGATCGGCTCGTCTTCCACCGACGGCACGCGAGTTTCAACGCGGGCGTCCTCGAGTCGACGCTGCAGTCGGTCGTCCCGCCGCTGGTCTCCGGCGACCGGACGCTCATGTTGGTCGACGAGTTCGAGGCAATCACCGAACCCGGGCGGGCGGCGGACTTGCTCGGCGGCCTCGTCCGGCTGTCGATCGCCGAGGGCGCCATCGGGACGTTCGTCACCCACCTGGCGAACGACCTCGAACCCCTCCCGGCGTCGGCGCGAACCGACGGCATCGTCGCCCGCGGGCTGACCGACGACCTCGAGTTGGAGGTCGACTACCAACCCCGGTTCGGCGAGGTCGGCCGCTCGACGCCGGAGTTCATCGTCTCCCGGCTGGTCGCGAACGCGGGCGACCGCGCCGAGGAGGCCGGCTTCCGGACGCTCGCGGAGGCGCTGGACACCGACATGGTCCAGCGAACCCTCTCGGACGCAGCGTGGACGGCGCTCGACGGATCGGAGTGACCGCCGGTCGCGACACCGCTGAGGCGGTAGGCATTTCTTCGGCCCACTACACCCCGGCGTATGGACAGAAAGCGGGCGATGACGAGCGTCGACCTCGCCGCGCTCGTCGGCGAGTTGCGGGAGTACACCGGCGCGGTCGTCGACAAGGCCTACCTCTACGGCGACGACTTCGTCCGGCTGAAGATGCGCGATTACGACCGCGGGCGGATCGAACTCGTGCTCGAGACGGGCGATCCCAAGCGGGCCCACGTCGCCGTCCCCGACCACGTCCCCGACGCCCCGGGCCGGCCGCCGAACTTCGCGATGATGCTCAGAAACCGCATCGCGGGCGCGAACTTCGAGGGCGTCGAGCAGTACGGCTTCGACCGCATCCTCACCTTCCGCTTCGAGCGCGAGGACGCGACGACGCTCGTCGTCGCAGAACTGTTCGGCGACGGCAACGTCGCCGTGATGAACGAGGACAGAGAGGTCATCGACTGTCTCGACACCGTCCGGCTGACCTCCCGGACGGTCGCGCCGGGGTCGCAGTACGGCTACCCCGACGAGCGGTTCAGCCCCCTCGATTGCGACGGCGAGGCCTTCGCGGCACGGATGGCCGACTCCGATACCGACCTCGTCCGGACGCTCGCGACGCAGCTCAACTTCGGCGGCCTCTACGCCGAGGAGCTGTGTACCCGCGCCGGCGTCGAGAAGACGCTGGACATCGAGGAAGCGACCGAGGAACAGTACGAGGCGCTCTACGGCGCGCTCGAGCGCCTGAGAGAGCCCATCCTCGAGGGCCGGACCGATCCCCGGCTCTACGAGACCGACGACGGCGACGTCGTCGACGCGACGCCGCTGCCCCTCAGAGAACACGAGGCGGAGGGCTACGACGCCACCGCCTTCGAGACCTTCAACGGCGCGATCGACGAGTACTTCTACCGGCTCGAAACGGAGTCCGAGGAGGAGACACAGGCCGGAGCCGGGACCGACAGACCCGACTTCGAGTCCGAGATCGAAAAGTACGAGCGGATCATCGAACAGCAGGAGGGCGCGATCGAGTCCTACGACGAGCAGGCCGACGAGGAGCAGCGCAAGGCCGAATCCCTCTACGGCAACTACGACCTGGTCGACGAGATCTGCTCGACGGTTCGGGAGGCCCGCGAGGACGGCGTCCCCTGGGCGGAGATCGAGGAGACGTTCGAGGCCGGGGCCGACCGCGGCATCGAGGCCGCCGAGGCGGTCGTCTCGGTCGACGGCGCCGAGGGGACGGTGACCGTCGATCTGGGGGACGGCCCGATCGAGTTGGACCCGACCGTCGGCGTCGAGCGCAACGCCGATCGCCTCTACACCGAGGCCAAGCGCGTCCGCGGCAAAAAGGAGGGCGCACAGGCCGCGATCGAGGACACGCGCGAGGACCTCGCCGAGGTCAAGCGCCGCCGCGAGGCGTGGGAGGCCGAGGACGCGGACGAGGGCGAGGACGGGGAGGAAGCGGACGACGCCGAGACCGACTACCTCGCCGTGTCGTCGGTCCCCGTCCGATACGACGAGAAGTGGCACGAGCGGTTCCGGTGGTTCCGGACGAGCGACGGCTTCCTCGTGATCGGGGGGCGAAACGCCGACCAGAACGAGGAGTTGGTCAAGAAGTACATGGACCCCTCCGATCGGTTCTTCCACGCGCAGGCCCACGGCGCGCCGGTGACGATCCTGAAGGCGACCGAACCGGACGAACCGGCCCGCGACGTCGACATCCCGGAGGCGAGCAAGCGCGAGGCCGCACGCTTTGCGGTGTCGTACTCCTCCGTCTGGAAGGACGGCAAATTCGAGGGCGACGTCTACGAGGTCGGTGCCGATCAGGTGTCGAAGACGCCCGAAAGCGGCGAGTACGTCGAGAAGGGGAGCTTCGTCATCCGCGGGGATCGGGAGTACTACCGCGACGTCTCGGTCGGCGTCTCCGTCGGCATCAAGTGCGAACCCGACACCCGGGTCATAGGGGGTCCGCCGTCGGCGGTCGACCCGGTCGCCGCGACGTCGATCCGGATCGAGCCGGGGCAGTACGCTCAAAACGACATCGCGAAGCGTCTCTACCGGACGTTCCGCGAACGCTTTACCGACACGAGTTTCGTCCGCAAGGTCGCAAGCCCCGACCGGATCCAGGAGTTCTGCCCGCCCGGGGGAAGCCGAATGGTCGAGTGAGGACGATCACGTCGCCGTCGGCTGGCCGCCTCCACGGGATATAAATCCGCCGAGCGCGTTACTGGAGCTATGCTCAGGGAGGCGCTCGACTACCCGACGCGGTCCCCCGAAGGGGGGCGTTCGGTGATCGTCGGCGGACTCGTCGTCGTCGTCATCACGGCCTTCCTCGGCGCCGCCGCGCTCGACGCCCCGTACGCGTACGCCGCCGCGTTGGGGCTCCTCCCGTGGCTCCTCGTCCGCGGCTACTACGTCCGCGTCGTCCGCACGTCGATCGGGCGCGACCGCCCGACCCCGCCGCGGTTCGGCGACGTCCGACGGCTGTTCCGCGACGGCGCGGTGGCGGTCGGGATCTCGGCGGCGTACCTGTCGCCCGGGCTCGTCGTGCTCGCCCCGTTGGTCGGCGTTCGAGCGGCCGGGACGGACGTCTCGGCGGTGTTGCTCGAGCGCGCCGTTCCCGGGGCTGCCGCGACCGCGGCCACCTCGCTGACGGGCGTCGTCGCCGTCGTCGCGCTCATGTACGCCATCGGCGCGCTCTACGTCCTCCCGGTGGCGGTCGCCCGGTTCGCCCACACGAACCGCGTCCGCCCCGCCTTCGAGGTCAGAACCGTCGTTTCCGGAGCCATCAGCGAGGATTACGCCACCGCGTGGGGGATCTCGATCGCCCTGCGGCTGTTCTTGCTTCCGTTCGCGTACCTGCTTCGGCTCCTCCTCGTCGGGTTCTTCCTCCAGTTTCACGTTTCGACCGGCGCTCGGTACTGTTACGGCCAGGGCGCGGGGGCCGCGCTCGGCCTCGACCCGGTTCCCGCGACCCACGAGCGGAGCGATCCCGACGAGTGGACGGCCCGACCCGCCGTCTCGCGCGTTTCGGCCCGCGATGGGCGACCGGGAAGCCGGCGGCGGCCGGGACGCGACGACCTCACGCCGGCGGTGCGGCGGGTGACGGGGGGCGTCACCGGCGACGCCGATGCCGAAACCGACGGCGGTCCGGAGACCGGGCGGCCGCGGGGCTCCCCGAGCGCCGCTGGGGGTGGCTCCGGGTGCGACGGTGACGGCGCTTCCGGGAGCGACGCCGGTACGGACCCCTCGGAGACGGGGGGCGTCGACGGCGGGTTCCGACCCGCTATCGGCCCCGGAAAACGGGGCGACGACACCGACGGCCGGGACGGGCGCGAGCGGAACTGATACTGGTGGAGGAACTCACATGACACCGACGCAGGAGTGATCCGCCGGTCGCGCCGTCGAACGGCGTGATCCCTGTGCGTCGTGTGTATATTCGTTTGTCCGTCAGTATGAGCGACCCGCCGACCGCCCCGATCCGAACCCGAGCGCACTTATCGTCCCCGGCCCGACGGCCGGTATGCGCATCGCCGACCGCGAGGCCGCCGAGGGGGGCCGCGAACGGATCACCGTCGTTCCCGAGAGCCTCGACGACCTGTGGCATCTCACCTACATTCTGGAACCCGGTGACGCCGTCTCGGGCGACACCACGCGCCGAATCCAGCGCGACGACGACATGACCCGCGACACCGGCGGCCAGCGCGAGCCGATGTGGCTCGGGCTCGAGGTGACGGACGTCGAGTTCGCGAAGTTCGCGAACCGCCTCCGGGTCGGCGGCGAGATCGTCGAGTGCTCGCGGGAGGACCAACTCGGATTCCACCACACGTTCAACGTCGAGGAGCACGACGAGATCACGATCGAGAAGGTCTGGCAGGTCGACCAACTGGAGCGCCTCGAGGAGGCCGTCGAGACCGCAGAACAGCCCGACGTCGCCATCGCGACCGTCGAGGAGGGCGAGGCCCACGTCCACACCGTCGCCCAGTACGGCGTCGAGGAGCGCGCGACGATCACCGGCACGACGGGCAAAGGCGAGTACGCCCGGGACCGCGAGGAACTGTTCGAGGAGTTGGCCGCCATCCTCGAGCGCCTCGACGTCGAGGCGATCATCCTCGCCGGTCCGGGGTTCACCAAGCAGGACGCCCTCGAGCACATCGAGGACGACGCCCCGGGGGCGGCCGAAAAGATACAGACCGTCGACACCGCGAGCGTCGGCGACCGCGGCGTCCACGAGGTGTTGAAACGCGGCGCGGTCGATCGCATCCAGACCGAGACCCGCATCTCGAAGGAGGCCGAATACATCGACGAACTGATGGAACGGATCGCCGAGGGGGCCAAGGCCGCCTACGGAATCGAGGAGGTGGCCGAGGCCGCCGAATACGGGGCGATCGAGACGCTGCTCGTCCTCGACGAACGGTTGCGGGAGGAACGCGCCGAGGAGGGCGAGTGGGCGCGCGACGTCAACGACGTCATCTCCGACGTCGAGCGGCAGGGCGGCGACGTGGTCGTCTTCTCCCACGAGTTCGACCCCGGCCAGCAACTCGGGAACCTCGGCGGAATCGCGGCGCTGTTGCGCTATCGGCTGAACTGACTCGGGCGGTCGGGGGCGCGTTCTCAGTCGGCGCCGCCGGTCCGGCGCGGCCGCCCGCTTTGGGTGGTGAGCGCCGATTCGGCCCGGCGGGAGTCGATCGTGGTGCCGCAGTTCGGGCACTCGTACTCGAGCGCGTCGGCGCGTACGTGGAGGATCCAGCCGCCGTTGATCGGGCTTTCGCGGGTACAACTGGGACAGTAGAGCGTCGCCGTCCGTGACGGTCGGCGTTCGTGGGCTTCGTTGGAGGGAGCCATCTTCGTACGTACTATCCGACCCCGGATAACGGGTTCGATCCACCGGACGGCGGATTCATCCGGTCCGCCGGAGATCCACCGTCAGGCCGTCCCTCGCCACCCGGACGTCGCCGTCGAACGCCGACTCGACGGACTCGGTCATCCCCTCGTGATGGCCGTCGGTGTGTGGGTACAGGTGCGTCAGGTAGACGCGGCCGATTTCGTGGCCCGAAAGGGCCTCGCCGAGTCGGCTCGGCGTCGGGTGGTTGTCCACGTCGATCCCGTCCGGGAACGAGCAGTCGTGGGCCAACACGGCCGATCCCTCCGCGAGTTCGGCGACGGCCTCGGTCGCCTCGCCGTCGCCCGAGAAGGTGAAGATGGCGTCGTCGGTCTCGAAGCGGTAGGCCAGACAGTACATCGAGTGGGCCGTCTCGACCGCCTCGACGTCGTAGCCGGCGACCGACTCGGAGCCGGGGCCGAGCTCCCGGATCGAGAGGTCGACCCGGCCGTCCATGTACTCGTGGACGTCGAGAAGGCCCTCTACGAGTTCCTCGGTGCCGTCGGGGCCGACGATCTCGAGGTCGGTCTCGCCGGCCAGCCACCGGGCCTTCAGGAGGGCCATCAGGTCCGAGACGTGGTCGATGTGGTGGTGGGTGAGCAGGACCGTTCCGATCCCCTCGTAGCCGACGTTGGTCTCCGCGAGGCCGTGGAGGGCGCCGCTACCGCAGTCGACGAGCAGCGGATCGCCCGCGCCAGCGGGGTCCTCGAGCAGCAGGCCGGTCTGGAACCGTTCGCCGGTCGGCATCGCCGATCCGGTGCCGAGAAAGGTCACGCGCATACCTCCCGGTCGGGGGCGGCGGGGAAGTATGTTGATATCGGGGGTCGTGGCGACAGTCGGCGTCCGATCCCCCCGGGCGTCCCCGCAGCCCGTTTCGAACCGTCACAGCTCGCGCCGTATATACACGCCGAGATAGCCGCCGAGAACGGCGAAGCCGACGGTGTAGGCCGCCACGAACACGAGGGCGACGGCGCCGAACACGCCGAGCGCCGCGGGGGCCCCGCCGAACCCGAGGAAGGCCAACAACAGGACGAACAGGAACACGAACGGGACGAACATGACGACGCCCGCCACCGCCCCGGCCTTCAGTCCGTCCTCGAAGCGTCCGCCTTCGAGATAACCGGCGACGATCCCGCCGAGAAGCGTCGAGAGCGGGACGACGGAGAGGACGATGCCGACGACGCCGCCGACGAGGCCGTATATCAGGGCGTTCGATTCCGTCTCCGCCGGGAGCCGATCGCGCAGCGTGGAGGGGGAACTGTCGGGGACCATGGCTCGGGCTCCGGGGGTGGGCGCGAAAGGCCTTGTGGTGGCTCGCGTGCCCGCGAGCCACACCGGCGGCGCCGATCCGCAGTTCCGCGGGCCAAACCCACTTGCACGTCCGCACCCTACCGGGCGGTACATGCGAGAGACGTCGTCCCCGTCGGAAAACTCCCCGGAGGCCCGGATCCGCGAGTTGCTGGCCGACCGGGGGTTCGAGTACGATCCGGCGTCGGTCGACATCGACGACGCCGGGGCGTTCGCCCGGCTCTCCCCCGACGTGCGGGCGTGGTGGATCGAGCAGTTCGGCGAGTTCGTTCCGGAGAACGGCGGCCTGTTCACCCCGCCACAGAAGGAGGCGATCCCGCTGATCGACGAGGGGACGAACACGCTGGTGTGTGCGCCGACGGGGTCGGGCAAGACGCTCTCCTCGTTCACCGCCATCATCGACGACCTGTTCCGGCGCGCCGAGGCCGCCGAGGACGGACTCGACAACAGCGTCTACTGTCTGTACGTCTCGCCGCTGAAGTCGCTCGCGAACGACATCCACCGCAACCTGACCGAACCGCTTTCGGGGATCGCCGACCGCCTCGACTCCCGCGGGGAGTCCGTCGAGATCCGCCACGCGATCAGGCACGGCGATACGAGCGATTCCGAGCGACAGCGGATGCTCGAGGAGACGCCGCACATCCTCAACACGACGCCGGAGACCCTCGCCATCCTGCTCAACAGCCCGAAGTTCAAACGGAAGCTCGAGACCGTCGAGTACGTCGTCGTCGACGAGATCCACTCGCTGGCCGACAACAAGCGGGGGACGCACCTGTCGGTCTCGCTCGAACGGCTCGAACGGATGTGTGAGGCCTCGCCGACCCGGGTCGGCTGCTCGGCGACGGTCGAACCGCTGGAGGCGATCGGCGAGTTCCTCGTCGGCGGGCGGCCGCCGGCCGGCGGTGTCGACGACGCCGACCGCGACGGCTGGCAGCCCCGAGAGTACGAAACCGTCGACGCGCGGTTCGTCCGGGAGTTCGACGTCGAACTCTCCTGTCCGACCGACGACCTGATCAACACGCCGCGGGAGGTCGTCACGGATCGGTTTTACGAACGGCTCGACGAACTGGTCGCAGAGCACACCAACACGCTCGTCTTCACGAACACGCGGTCGGGGGCCGAGCGGGTGTTGCACAACCTCCGGGAGCGCAGCGGCTACGACGAGTCGAACTCCGGGTGTCACCACGGCTCGCTCTCGAAGGACCGGCGCGCGGAAATCGAGTCGGGGCTGAAAGACGGGGCGTTGGACGTCGTCACCACCTCGACCTCGCTGGAGTTGGGCATCGACATGCCCTATATCGACCTCGTCGTACAGATCGGCTCGCCGAAGAGCGTCGCGTCGCTGCTGCAGCGCGTCGGCCGTGCGGGCCACCGACTCGGCAAGACGGTCAAGGGCCGAGTGATCGCCCTCGACCGCGACGAGTTGATCGAGTGTGCGGTGATGCTGCGGAAGGCCGAGGCGGGGTTCGTCGATCGGGTGTTCGTCCCCGAGCGCGCCCAGGACGTGGCCGCCCAGCAGGTGTACGGGATGGCGATCAACGGTCCCCGGCCCGAAGCCGAAATCCGCGAAATCCTCGAGAGCGCTTACCCCTACCGGAACTACACCGACGGGGAGTACGAGTCGCTGTTCCGGTATCTGACCGCCGACTACGATGGAATGTCGGAGAAGAACGTCTACGCGAAGGTCTGGCGGGACGCGAACGATCCGCCGGGCGGCGAACACCACTACGAGGACTTCGATCCCGGTACCCCGCTCGTCGGCAAGCGCGGCCGGCTCGCCCGGGTGATCTACATGACGAACATCGGGACGATCCCGGACTCGTTCAGTTGCGACGTCTACACCCGATCGGGCGAGGAGTGGGTCGGCCAACTCGACGAGGCGTACCTCGACACGCTCGAGGCGGGCGACGTCTTCGTCCTCGGCGGCACGAACTACGAGTACCGCTACCGGCGGGGCTCGAAGGTGTACGTCGACCCGACGAGCGCCCGCCCGACCGTCCCGTCGTGGTTCTCCGAACGGCTGCCGCTGAGCTACGACCTCGGCCGGGAGGTCCTCCGGTTCCAAGGCGAGTTGCTCGACCGGATGGCCTCTGCGGGGCCGCCGGGCGTCCGGCGGTGGCTCAGGGAGTTCCCGCTCGACGAGAACACCGTCCGCGCCGTGGCGCGGACCTTCGACACGCAACTGCAGTACGCCGGTGCCGAAAGCGTCTCGACGGATCGACGCCTCGCGATCGAGGTCGAACTCGACCGCGAGGCGTACCGCCGCAACTACTACGTTCACTCGAACTACGGCCGGCGGTTCAACGACGGCCTCTCGCGGCTCCTCGCCTACCGGTGTGCACAGCGGGCGACCGCGAACGTCACCGTCGCCGTCGCGGATCACGGCTTCACGCTCTCGATGCCGCTGAACCGGAAGGTCGACATCGAGTCCATCCTCCGCGGCATCGATCCCGAGGAGGTCCGGGCGGACCTCCGGGCCTCGCTGTCGGGGACCGACCTCCGCAAGCGTTACTTCCGGATCAACGCGACGCGGTCGCTCATGATCCTCAAGCGGTACAAGGGCCACGAGAAGTCGGCGAGCCAACAGCAGGTCTCCAGCGAGATGCTGCTCGGGTTCGCCGAGAAGAAGGACGACTTTGCGGTGATGGAGGAGACCTACCGCGAAATTCTGGAGGACAAACTCGACGTCGACGCGGTCGAGGCGTTCCTCGCCGGCGTCGGATCGGGCGACGTCGACGTGTCCGTGACGCGCGTCGACTCGCCCTCGCCGCGGGCGTTCGGCCTCGCGACGCTGATGGCGAGCGACGTCGTCCTCGCCGAGGACGAGTCGGCCGTCCTCCGGGAGTTCCACGACCGAGTACTGGCCGAAATCGAGGGCGAGGACGGGGACGCGTCCGAACGAAACGACGGCGGCAGTGCGGCCGATATGGGCTGACCCGCTGCCGACATCAGCCAGCGGCCGACGTCGGCCGGCCCCCTGCCGACGTCATCCGACGACCGACATCGGCCGACCCGCTGCCGATGTCATCCGGCGACCGACGCCGTGCCGTTGTTCCGCACCCGCTCGTCGTCGGGACCGACGATGGTCGTCCCCTGGCCGGGGCGAACGGGGATCCGTTCGACTACGTCGCCGTTCTCGTCGGTGACGAGCACGTAGTAGATAGCGTCGGTGGGTTCCCCGTCCTCGACGGGCTCGAGATCGTCCTCGGTCACGTCGCCGGCGACGAACGACCGGACGGCTTCGTCGTCGCGGATCTCGACCGTCCGGCTCGTGTCGGCGTTGACGAAGACGTTCCGCGTCACGTCGGTGAAGTCGGTTGGCGAGACCTTGATGTGCCACCACAGGCTCCCGTCGATCGTGACCGGGACCGGTTCGGTGACGACGAAGTTCTGCCCCCAGTTCGTCCGCGAGTCCGCCGATCGGGCGATGCCCATCGCGCGCTCGGGGCCGGTCAGCGTCTCGTCGCCGGTTCCGAAGAAGGTGTACTCGCCCGTCTCGGCGTCGGCGAACCACACCTCGTCGAGGCCGCGGGTGTCCTCGCCGTACGGTTCCATCGCGGTCACGTACGACATCCGTTCGCCCTCCAGGTCGATGACGAACGGCTGTGCGTTGTTGGCCCCGGAGGGCAGCCTCGCGACCTCGACTTCCCCCTCGTGTGCGCCGACGACGGACAGTTGGTTGACGATGCCGTTCCGGTAGCCGAGCGACCCCATCTCGGCGCGCGTGAGCGTCATCGGGTAGAGCCGTTGGCCCTCCAGGATCGGCTCCGAGCGGGCCTCCTCGGGCGCGAGGTGGTCGATCCGTCCGTCGGGGTAGACCAACGCGCCACCGTCCCACGTCGGCGTCGTGTGCGGGAACGGCGTCAAATGCCACTCGTGGCCCGTCTTCGGGTAGTACATGTAGGGCCGCCCATCGTGGCTGAACTCGACGGCGTCGTCGTCGTACTTCGCGACGTAGTCGGTCGTCTTGAGGTTCCAATCCGCCGAGCGATGCAGCAACATCCCCTCGCCGTACGTGAAGTTTTCCTCGTACACCTGAATCTGTCTGTCGTCCATGCGGGTCATGTCGGTGACGAGCACCCCGCGTTGGTTCTCGATCAGGGTGTTGCGGAACCCGTCCGGTTGGATCGCGTAGGACCACGCCAGCGATCCGTCCTCCGTCCGGGCGATGTCGCTCGTCCCGAGGCGGTGTTGGCGATAGGAGACGGAGCCACTCGTCGTGATGTCCGCTACCTGCCTAGGGACGACCCGCGGGTTCTCGGGGTTCGCCTGGGGGAACGCTTCGACTTCGGTCGCCTCGTCCATCGTCGTCTGGGCGAGCGTCCGCTGTTCGAGCATCCCCGCCGGCACGCCGACCAGCACGGAGAGCACCGCGAACACGCCGACGGCGGTGACGAACAGCCGGAGCTTCCGCCCCGGAGAGCCCTGGAGTTCCAACAGCACGTCGACGGGGCTGTCGGCCTCCCGGAGCACGCGTCCGAGCGGGCGGGTCGCCTCCCCCGAGTCGAACGGCGGGAGCAACCACAGGACGAGCGCCGCGAGGACCGATCCGCCGCCGAACACCGTCAACCCGGGCGAGTAGAGGACGCCGTAGACGAACCCGTGCCAGAGCGGGCGGGTGAGATACCACAGCAGAACGACGACACCGACGCCGAGCAGTCGGGTCGCGGCGTGGATCGCGAGCGAGCGGCCGCTCGACCCGCCTGCCGAAGAGCCGGACGGACCGCCGTCGCGCGTGGAGGGGCTTTCGTTAGCCATAGTGGAGACAGCACGTCACGGGGTATAAAAACTCGGCGTCGACGACGGGCGCGCGGTAGCGACGACTGAAGCCGACCCCGACGCGAAACCCCCACGATTTAATCACGTCGCGTCGTATCCGGGGACACGAACTGACGGGAACGCATGATCGGAACACTGCTTTCGCTACTCGGTGGGGGGCTCGAAGCGCTGGTCGAATCTGCGACCGGCTGGGCGGGGATGGGCGTCATCTTCGTGTACTCGTTTCTCATCGCGTTCGTCCTCCCGGGGCCGAGCGAGGTGGTGTTGCTCGCCCCGATCGACCTCGGCGTCTCGCCGGCCGCGAACCTCCTGAGCATCATGCTGGTGAGCGCGACCGGGAAGGCCGCGGGCAGCGTGTTCGCCTTCCACATCGGTCAGGAGGCGAAGCAGGCCGGCCCGATCGTCCGGTGGCTGCGGCGCTCGCGGTTCGACGTCCTCGAGTGGTCCGAGCGGCGGTCGGTCCAGTTGGCCCAACGCTACGGCTACGGCGGCCTCGCGATCGCGCTGTCGGTCCCGTTCTTCCCCGATACGATCTCGATCTACGCGTTCGCCATCCTCGAGACCGACTACAAGAAGTTCGCCGTCGCGACGTTTCTGGGGAGTCTGGGCCGCCTCACGGTCACGGTCGGCCTCTTCGGCGGCCTCGTGACGGTGTTTTGAGCCCTCGGGCTGCAGGTGCGCAGCCGCGCGAACCCGATCGCACCCCTCGGAGCCACGTTTATTTTGTGTAGGCCGCGTACGGTCCGACATGAGTTCGTCTCCCTTCGGCACCGATCACACCACTCCATCGTCGGATCGCGTTCCGGACGGAGACGGTGGGTGCGTGGTGTGGCACTGCCGGCAACTGCGGACGACGGATCATCCGGTGTTGGCGTACGCGGAACGGGAGTACGATCGCGTCCTCCCTATGTTCGTGTTTGACCCGACGTTCTACGGCGAGGACGGGTTGGCATGCGATGCGCGCATCCGGTTCATGCACGAATCGGTGGCGGATCTCGCCGCGCAGTACGCCGACCGCAGCGGTACGCTCACCTTGGCACACGGCGACCCGATCGCGGTACTGCGATCGTTGAGGGATGCCGGATGGGATATCGCCACGACTGCCGATCCGACTGGCCGGTACGGGCTTCGCCGCGACAACGCAGCGGCGGAGACGTGCGATGTGACGTTCATCGATGCCGATGGGCTCGTTCGAAACACGGCACACTCACGCGAGAACTGGAGCGACAACGTCGAGGCGTGGTTGACCGACGAGCAAGCCACGTGGGACGAGACGGCCGTCAAACTCACCCACGTCGACACCCCCGTCTCCGTCGACGCCATCGAGGCGCGATACGGTGTTGCTCCCGAGAAGACGATCGAGAGACGCGGGGGGACGGCGGCTGCGTGGGGGGCCGCCGAATCGTTTGCGGATCGGTTGGCCGCGTATCCGGGCCGTATCTCGGCGCCGAGCGACGCCCGGACCGGCACGAGCCAGCTCTCGCCGTACCTTCGATTCGGCTGCCTGTCGGTCAGACAGGTGTATCAGTTCATCGATGAGGGCTGCCGTGACGGGCGAGCAAAGCAGATGTTCGTCTCACGGCTCTACTGGAACAAACACTACAACCAGAAACTCGCCGACTGGCCGGGATGGATGGAGACGGCGGTCAACCCCGCACTGGAGGATTTACACGCCGAGACGCACGATCCGGAGTTGGTCACGGCGTGGAAACGCGGGGAGACCGGCTATCCGATGGTGGATGCGTCGATGCGGTGTCTCGAGGGAACCGGCTGGTTGAACTTCCGAATGCGGGCGATGTGTGCGTCGTTTCTGTGTGATCTCCTGCAACAGCCCTGGAAGATCGGCGCGGACTGGTTTTATTATCATTTGTTGGACGCCGACCCCGCGATCAACTACACGCAGTTCCAGATCCAGGCCGGCGTTGACGGCACCAACATGATGCGGATCTACAACCCTCGGAAGCAAGTTTCCGATAACGATCCGGACGGCGAGTTCATCACGAACTGGGTGCCCGAGTTGGCCGATCTCCCGGCCGAGCACCTACCGCGGCCGGAGAAGACGCCACTTCACGTGCAGGACGACTGCGGCGTCTCGATCGGTGATGAGTACCCCTACCCGATAGTCGAGTACGAGGCTGCCCGAAAACGGATTCTGGACAAATTAGAGGCCGTCAGACCGAAGGCCAAACGCGCCCTACGGGACCCCGAGGTGCGTCGCCGGGCCTCTCTGTCCCAGCGGGGTGGTACCGAAGGCGCCGAACCGGGACCGACGGACGAGAGTCCGCCCGACAGTTCCGAGAGCGAACAGTCGTCGCTCGCCCGATTCGAGTAGACGCGGACGCGTTCCCGGCAAGGGCGATTCACCAGTGTATCAGGGCACGTGATCGACGAACGCGGCGAACAGTTGCGATTCGGCACGTTGGAGCCGGTACTGCAGCGTCGACCGCGCGACCCCCAGGCGCTCGCTGAGCTCCGTGATCGTACACTCCCGGGGGGTCTCGTAGTAGCCGTGTGCGACGGCCGCCTTGATCGCCTCCCGCTGGGCGTGCGGGAGTTCAGTCGCCGTCAGCGCCCCGGCTCGCCACCCCTGATGCTCCGTGACGTGCTCTAGGTCGACCGTGACGCCGTCACGAAGCTCCGCGCTGACCGCGTCGTAAAGCCGCCCAACGCCCGCGTCGTCCGGCATTAGAACGGTCCACTCGTAGGTGCACCCGGTTCGCTCGGTCTCGAAGAGCACTCCCGAGCCGACGTGTTCGACCGTTAGGTACGGAATGGAGTGACAGCCGTGAATCTCGCGGCGATGGGTGTATAGAATCCTGTGTGTCGGCGCTCGATCGAGTACCTCGTAGCTGCGTTCGGTGTCGCAGCCGACGGCATGGCACTCGTTGCACCGGCTCTCATCGACGAAGAGGGCCTCGATCTGATCGAGTGCGCTCTCGGGACCGAACAGGTTGTCGACGCGCCACATGTGGTCTGCCGTCGCAACGCACGTCGTCGACAGTGCCGTCACGTCCGGATAGTTGATGAACGCGTCGACAAGCGTGTCGACACCGCGTTCGTACGACAGGGTGAAGACGAACTCCCGCATACCGTTAGTTTGGAACATGCCAATATCGGCTTTTCGATAGTTCAAGTTGTGTCGTCTCCCCCTACGCGTTGAAAACAGCCGTTTCAGCCGTCTTTGTCCAGTATTAAACTGTTCGAAGTAAGCGGACTACAGCAGCTGTGCGGCAGGCAACGAAATTGCCCTGTATATATCCAAGCAAAATCGGAAGTCGGTGGCACTCCTTGTATCGGATACAGCAATGATGACCGAACCCACTGTCGACGACCGTACCGTACTACAGACCGCTGACGAACACGAAGCGAACCCGCTCGGGATCGACGACGACGCGGCCGCGGAGCTCGTCGTGACGCTCAACGACTCGCTCGCGACTCTGCAGATTCTCGGCCGTCAGATTCAAAAACATCACTGGAACGTCGAAGGCCCGGAGTTCCTCGGTATCCACGAGTTCCTGGGCGACGCCTACGAGGAAATCGCGGAGGCCACCGACGAACTCGCCGAGCGCATCACCGCGCTCGGAGGCGTTCCCGTGGCGGGCCCGGAGGCAGTGCTCGAGCGCAGCCTCGTCGCCTTCGAGGGCGAGACGGTGTACGACATCCGATCGTCGCTCGAAGCCGATCTCGCCGCCTACGAAACGTCGGCCACGACGCTCCGCGAGGCCACACTGCTTGCACAGCAGTTGGGCGATCCGGGGACTGCCGGCCTCCTACAGGGGATCCTCTCCGAAGTCGAGGACGACGCCCACCACATCGATCACTACCTCGAGGACGACACGCTCCAGCGTGACGACTGATAAACATCCGGGACGCGTCTCTCTCGTCCGCTGACGTAGCGCGATCGTGAGACCGGGTGATACGTATATACGTTCGGCCGCCCGCGCCGGTGCTTTTCCGTCCCGCGTCAGCCTTTTATATTGCAGATCGGCTCGACGCGGACCACTGGATTGCCGATCCCGAGCGCCTCGGAGACGCGGACCACCTCGTCCACGTCTTTGTAAACACCCGGGGCCTCCTCGGCGATCGTCGCGCCGCTTTGGGCCTTCACGTACACCTCCCGACCCTCCAACTCCGCCTGAACGTCCCCGCCCCGGAACTCGTCTTTCGCCCGGGTCCGGCTCATCAGTCGCCCCGCGCCGTGGGCCGTCGAGCCGAACGAGACGTCCAGGGAGTTCGCGCCGCCGCGGAGGACGTACGACCCCGCGCCCATGCTGCCGGGGATGATGACGGGCTGGCCGACGTCGCGGTAGGCGTCGGGCACCTCCGGTCGGCCGGACGGGAACGCCCGCGTCGCGCCCTTCCGGTGGACGTACAGCTCCCGGTCCTCGCCGTCGACGTCGTGGACCTCCTTTTTGGCGATGTTGTGGGCCACGTCGTAGAGCAGCTCCATTCCCAACTCCTCCCAGGACTCGCCGAAGACGTCGGCGAAGACGGCCCGCGTCCGGTGGGTGATGAGCTGTCGGTTGACCCACGCGAAGTTGATCGCCGCGCACATCGCCCCGTAGTACGCCTCGGCGAGTTGCGAGCCCGCCGGGGCCGCCGCGAGTTCCTTGTCGGGGAGGGCGTCGACGAGGCCGCTGTGGGCCGTCTCGATCCGCCGGAGGTACTCCGTACAGAGCTGGTGGCCGAGCCCCCGCGACCCGCAGTGGATCAACACGACCACTTGGTCCGCCTCGAGCCCGTAGGCCTCGGCGGTCTCCGGGTCGAACACCTCCGCGACGCGTTGGACCTCGAGGAAGTGGTTTCCGGAGCCGAGCGATCCCATCTGGTTCTGGCCGCGGTCCTTCGCGCGCTGGGGGACGGCGTCCGGGTCGGCGTCCCGGCGGACGCCGTTGTCCTCGCAGTGTTCGAGGTCGGACTCGACGGCGTAGCCGGCCTCGAGACACCACTCGACGCCGCGTTCGAGCGCCGACTCGAGGATGCCGTGGTCGCCCTCGAGGACGCCGCCGCCGCCGAGCCCCGAGGGAACGGCCTCGAAGAGCGCGTCGACGAGTTCCGTCTCGCGCCCCCGGAGGTCGGCGTAGGTGAGATCCGTTTTTATCATCCTCACGCCGCAATTTATGTCGTAGCCGATCGCGCCGGGCGATATGCAGCCGTTTTCGGCGTCGATGCCCGCGACGCCGCCGACCGGAAAGCCGTACCCCTGGTGGCCGTCGGGCATACAGATGGCGTACTTTCGGATACCTGGCAGGTGGGTCGCGTTTCGGAGCTGTTCGAGGGTCCTGTCCTCGACGATCTCCTCCAGCAGGCGCTCGCTCGCGAACACCCGCGCCGGGACGCGCATGTCGCCCTCCCGTGGGATCTCCCAGACGTTTTCCCGAACCTTCCGGAGCGTGACGTCGCCCGCCTCGAACGTGGTCATGAACGTCGTTCGGAGGGGAAAGCCCAATACCTTACGACCCAAGCGGCGGAGCGTTCCGTCGGCGCTCGCCGTCCGTGACGAGCGCTGAGTCCGAACGGGCCTTCATATGGGTACCGAAACAGTTCCAAGTATGAGAGCGTCGGGAGCACCGCGTCGTCGGGGAGTTTCGGGCGGTTCGTACCGCCCGATAGCCCGCCGGCGGAGCCGTCTCAGTCGGTCGGTGATACGGGACACATGACGCGGACGAGGACCACCCAACGCGGCGGAAACGATCCGGTGAGCGCCGTCGTCGTCGACGACTCGCAGTTCATGCGGACGGTTATCTGTGACATGCTCGAGGACGCGGGCATCGACGTGCTCGGGACCGCCTCGAACGGCGCGGACGGCGTCGAGACCGTCCTGGAGACCGATCCCGACGTCGTCACGATGGACCTGAAGATGCCCGGTGTCGACGGCATCGAAGCCGTCGATCGGATCATGACCGAGCGGCCGACACCGGTGTTGGTGCTGTCGGCCCACGCCGCCGACGGCGCGGAGTTGACGTTCGAGGCGATGGAGAAGGGCGCCGTCGACTTCTTCGAGAAGCCGAGCGGCGAGGTGTCGGTCGGCCTCAAACAACAGCAGGAGTCGCTGGTGTCGGCGGTCCGGTCGGTCGCGAACGCCGACGTCTCCGCGACCGAGGCGGCCGCCGAACGGACTCGGCGGAACGCGACCGGCGCCGGCATCGGTCGCGAACGCCGACGTCTCCGCGACCGAGGCGGCCGCCGAACGGACTCGGCGGAACGCGACCGGCGCCGGCACCCCGTCCGGGTCGACGCCGGCGGCGACCGAGTACCCCGATCGCCCCACTCTCCTCGTGGGGTCCTCGACGGGCGGGCCGACCGTCGTCGAGGGCATCCTCGAGGCACTCCCCATCGAGGCGGACTTCCGGGTGCTCGTCGTCCAGCACATGCCGGACGGGTTCACGGAGCGCTTCGCAGCGAGGCTCGACGAGGCGAGCGAGTATTCGGTTCGGGAGGCCGCCGACGGCGATCGGATCGGCGGCGGCGAGGCCCTCGTCGCGCGGGGTGGCAGCCACCTCGAGGTGTCGGGCTACGGGGGCGGCCGGCTCCGCGTCTCGCTCACCGACGACGAACCGGTCAACAACGTCCGGCCCGCGGTCGACGTGACGTTCCGGACGGCGGCCGACCGGATCGACGATCCGCTCTCGGCCGCCATCCTGACCGGGATGGGATCCGACGGAGCCGCCGGCGTCGAGGCCGTGAACGCGGCCGGCGGGGCGGTGATCGCACAGGACGAAGAGACGTCAGCGGTGTTCGGAATGCCACAGCGGGCCATCGAGACGGGCGTCGTCGACGACGTGCGCCCGCGGGACGAACTCGTTGCGGGGATCCTGAACGCCACCACGAAGCAACAATGAACGACGACCACATACACGCGTTCGTCTCAGAGTGTCGAGAGAGCATCACCGACCTCAACAACGCCCTGCTCGCGCTCGAGGACGACCCCGACGACGAGGAAGCGATCGAATCGGTGTTCAGGACCGCCCACACGCTGAAGGGCAACTTCGGCGCGATGGGCTTTTCGAACGCGAGCGAACTCGCACACGTCCTCGAGGACCTCCTCGACGAGATCCGCGACGGCGAGATAGAGGTCACGCCGGAGATCATGGACGCCGCCTTCGAGGGGGTCGACCGGATCGAGACGATCGTCGACGAGATCGACCGCGACGGCGACACGCAGACGAACCCCGACGAGGCGACGGCCCGGCTTCGGGCGGCCATCGAGGGCGGCGCCGGGACGGCGGCGAAAGGAGACACGGACACGGACGCCGGTGGCGGGGGCGGCGAAACCGAGGACGCGACCGACGACGCGGCGCCGACGTTCGCCCACGCCGAGGAGGTCCCGACGATGGACGGACGGGAGGATCTCGTCCACGCGCTGATCGGCGTCGACCCCGACGGGATGCTCGGCGTCGACGCGATGTTGGTCCTCGAACCGCTCGCCGGGGCCTTCGAGGACCTGCGGACGGCCCCCGCCCGGGACCGGATCGAGGAGGGCGAGTACGACGGTACCTTCGACGTGTTCGTGCCCGCGGAAAACGCCGACCGCCTCGCCGAGGAACTCGAGGGGATCGGCGCGGTCGAATCCTTCGACGTGACCGAGATCGGTTCCGGGGCGGCGGACGCGGACACCGCTGCCGGCAGCCAGGACGCTGGCGACGGCGAGGGGGCCGACACCTCCGGCGAGGACGCCGACGGCGACGTCAACGCTGACACCACCGGAGACGATACCGACGGCTCCGAGGAGGGCGACAGCGACGCCGAACGTTCGGGGGACAGCGGCGGTGCCTCGTCGACCTCGACCTCGGGCGGCGGAAACGACATCTCCTCGGTTCGGGTCGACGTCGACCGCCTCGACGAACTCCACGGCCTCGTCGAACAGCTCGTCACCGGGCGGATCACGATCCGGCGGGCCATCGAGGACGGCGACATCGAGGCGGCTTCGACGAGCCTGAACGACTTCGACAAGGTGACGTCGCGGCTGCAAAACACCGTGATGGACATGCGGCTCATCCCGCTTCGGCGGGTCGTGAGCAACCTTCCCCGGGTCGTCAGGGACGTCGCCAGGAGCCAGGGCAAGGACATCTCCTTCGAGATGCACGGACAGGACATCGAACTCGATCGCTCGATCCTGACCGAGATCGAGGACCCGCTCATCCACATCCTCCGGAACGCGGTCGATCACGGCGTCGAATCCCCCGAGGAGCGCGAAGCTGCGGGGAAACCCCGGGAAGGGACGATCGAACTCGACGCCGCCAGACAGCGCGACCACGTCACGATCACGGTCTCGGACGACGGTGCCGGGATCGACCCCGACGCGATGCGACAGAAGGCGATCGACGAGGGCGTCGTTCCGCAGTCCGAAGCCGAGTCGATGAGCGACGACGAGGCGTACAACCTCGTCTTCCATCCCGGATTCTCGACCGCCAGCGAGGTGACCGACGTGAGCGGCCGGGGCGTCGGGATGGACGTCGTCCACAGCACGGTCGAGCAACTCGACGGCACCGTCGACGTCGACAGCACGCCCGGCGAGGGGACGACCGTCGAACTCCGCCTGCCCGTCTCGGTCGCCATCGTCAACGTGTTGTTCGTCGAGGTCGGCGACCAGGAGTACGGCATCCCGATCAAGAACATCGACGAGTTGACCCACGCGAGCGACACCGAGACGGTCAACGGGACGTCGGTGGTCAGACACGACGACGACATCTATCCCGTCATCGGGCTCGGGGAGGCCCTCGAGATCGACGACGCGGTCGGCGGCGACGCGACGAACACGTCCGATGGCCCGGGCGGATCGGCCTTCGCCGCCGACGGGGGCGACGCAGACGCGACCGACGGTCCCTCCGAACGTACCGACGCCGGACCGGCCGGTCGGGGCGACGACGGCGGTACGGACGACGGGATGCTCGTCCGGATCCGCGAGTCAGTCCGCCCGGTCGCGCTCCGGTGTGACTCCTTCAGCGACCAGGAGGAAGTCGTCGTCAAACCCTTGGAGGGGTCGCTCAGCGGGATCCCCGGCCTCTCGGGCACCGCCATCCTCGGCGACGGAAACATCGTTCCGATCCTCGACGTGGTGAGCTTGGAGGAATGAGCCGAACGGGAACCGAGGGACTCGCGGACGTGATCCAGTACATCGCCGACCGGATGGCCTTCGAGCCGGACTCGTACAACGAGTCGTATCTCGATCGGCGGATCTCGGCGCGGATGCGACGGACGGACTGCGAGGCGTACGACGAGTACCTCGAGGTGCTGTCGGCGAGCGACGACGAGCGGGCGGCGCTTTTGGACGCGTTGAGCATCAACGTCACGAGCTTCTTCCGCAACCCGCCGGTCTGGGAGCGCCTCCGGGACGTGCTGGCCGACCTGACGGCCGGCGGCGGGACCGTCCGGTGCTGGAGCGCCGCCTGTGCCGACGGCCGGGAGCCGTACTCGATCGCAATGCTCGCCCGCGACGATCCGGACATCCGGGAGCGCTCGATCGAGATAACGGCGACGGACATCGACGCCGAGATACTCGACACCGCCCGCGAGGGCGTCTACGAGTCGACCCGGACGACCGACATCGGCGAGCAACTCGAGCCGCTCTCGGCCCCCGAGGAGCACGTCGACATCGACGCGGACGCGCGGTCGTTCGCCGTTCGCGACCGGGTCAAGCGGATGGTCTCCTTCGAGCAACACGACCTCATAAGCGGAACCCCCAAACGCGGGTACGACCTCGTACTCTGCCGGAACCTCCTCATATACATCGACAGCTCGTACAAGACGCCGATCTTCGAGACGCTGACCGCCGCGGTCGAGGCGGACGGCTTCCTGACGATCGGCAAGTCCGAGACGCTCCCCCGGTCGTTCCGGGCGGAGTACGACGCCTACGACAGGAGCAACCACATCTACCGGAGGGAGTGAGATGTCGCTGTACCAACTGGAACGTGAGCGCGACCTGGCCGAACTCGTCGAG
>Ga0209965_1000155_pt1 | contig 23835 bp, 18 predicted proteins | sample SalPon2_B_H2O_MG_FD_185707 | JGI IMG/M metagenome (GOLD analysis project Ga0209965, IMG submission 185707) | Salt pond water microbial communities from South San Francisco under conditions of wetland restoration - Salt Pond MetaG R2_B_H2O_MG... | ecosystem: Environmental > Aquatic > Non-marine...
CACGCCGTCGTGGGGGCGGGTCGAGTATCACACGACGGCGAACGCCGCGGCTCCGACGACGAACAGCGCCGCGGTCGCCGCCGCCGTCGGCCGGACGCCGATCGGCCGGCCGAGGCGGGACTCGATCGTCCGCTGGACGGGCGGGAGGACGAAGATACCGGCGACGAGGAAGAACGCCCCCGCGACGTCGGTCAGCGTCGCCAACCCGGCCACGACGCCGAGGTAACCGAGGGCGTACTGGAGTCGATTCCGGAGCGCGCCGTCGCCCGACCCCCCGCCGACCTGTCGCGCCCGCCGGTCGATGTACTCGCCGAGCCGCCGGCTGGCCTCGTCGTTCTGCGGGGTGGCGCAGTTCGGACAGAAGTTGTCGGTCTGGCCGAGGTCGGTTCCACAGTTTCGACACGACGGCATCAGTGATCGGTTCGAGTTACCGCGAGCGCGCTTATCAAGTTGCAGGCCGCCTCAGCGCTCGAAATGCAGTCCGCCCCGGGGTTCGAAACCGAGTGCCCGCCCCGGGGCACGCGCCCGATCCCGGAATCGGAGACGGCGGGGCGGTCGTGTACGAACCCAGAACGTTCACGTTCGTCGCCCCGCTACGGGCGGACAATGACAGACAGGACGGACGAGCGTCGTCGCGACGACCCGTCCGACACGTCGCCCGAAGACCGCCCCGACGCGTCGCCCGACGAGCCCTCCGACGCCGCCCGCGACGCCCCATCCGGGATCGGGGACCGAAGCGGGTCCCCGAACGGCGAGGCCCCGGAGGGCGGCGACGGCTGGTTCCACCGGCTTCGGACCGCCGATTCGGGGGCGTTGATATACGTCCGGGACGTCCTCACGAGCGTCGCGATCGTGCTCGCGATCGGGGTGCTCCTCTTTACTATCAGCGGCGTCTGGCCGCCGATGGTGGCGGTCGAATCCGGCAGCATGGAGCCGAACATGGAGCGCGGGGACCTGATCTTCATCGTCGACAACGGCCGCTTCGTCCCGGAGGGGGCGATCGACACCCCCGAGGGGTCCACGGGGATCGTCCCGGCGGACGTGGCCGCCGAGCGCGACCGGACGACGTTCGACCGCCCCGGCGACGTCATCGTCTTCCGGCCCAACGGCAACGCCGGGCAAACCCCGATCATCCACCGCGCGATGCTGTGGGTCGAAGGGGGCGAAAACTGGTACGACCGGGCCGACCCCGGGGCCACCGGCGGCGCCGAGGACTGCGCGGCGTTGAACCACTGCCCGGCACCCCACGCCGGGTTCATCACGAAGGGCGACAACGAGGTGACGAACGCGAACTACGACCAGGCCTCGCGGCTCTCGGCACCGGTCCGTCCGGAGTGGGTCGTCGGCACGGCCGAACTCCGGGTGCCGTACCTCGGACACGTCAGGCTCCTCTTTTCGGGCGTGACGGTGTCGACAGCGGAAGTAGGGGTCGGAGCGGTCGGACCCGGAACGGCCGAAGGCGGAACGACCGGGAACGGAACGGCCGGGAGCGAAGCGGCCGAAGCCGAGACGGCCGCGCCCTCGACGACGCCAAACGTGGGCGTAGCCATCGAGGGCGCTTGATGGTCGAATCGTAGGGTACGGCGTGGCGGTCAGAAGCTCAAACGGACGGAACGGAACGTTACTCGATCTGTGCGAGCCACTCCTCGGCCCGCGTGACGCTGACGTTCGCTGCCTCGGCGATCGTCTCCGCGTCGGCGGCCGCCAGCGCGTCGACGGTGCCGAGTCCGGCGTCGCCGAGGCGCTCGGCGTACGTCGGGCCGATCCCGGCGAGCGTTTCGACGCTCTCGGTATCGGAGTCGTCCACCGTCTCGGCGTCGGCCTCGTCAGCCTCCGCTGTGTCGGCGTCGGCCGAGAGGTCGTCGTCGATCTCGATCTGGACTGCGTCGTCCGGGGACGCGTCGGTCGAGTCCGCCTCGACCGGGTCGGCCGGCGACTTCTCGAAGTACCACTCGGCGACCTCCGGCCAGACGTCGCTGTGGCTCGATCCCGAGACTGCGAGCCCGATGTGGCCGGTCGGATACTCGATTATCTCGGTGTCGTCGCTGCCGACGATGTCGTTGAACGGCTTGCTCGTCTCCGGCGGGATGAGGTGGTCGTACTCGCCGATGATCTGCAGGATGGGCACGTCGATCTCCGTGACGTCGACGTGCTCGCCGCCGACGTACATCTCGTTGTCGTAGAGTTTGTTGTCCTGGTAGATGTCCTCCAGGAACTGGATGTACGTCTCGCCGGCGAGGTCGATGCCCTCGTCGAGCCACCGTTCCATCCGGGCGAAGTTCTCGACGAAGTCGTCGTTCTCGAGGTTCTCGTAGAGCCGGATGTACTTCGAGACGTAGTTCGCGACGGGATCCATGAGGGCGAAGCCGACGTCGAGCATGTCCGCCGGGACGTTGCCGTAGACGTCGACGACGTCTCGGGGGTCGTAGTGCTCCTCGTCGCCCCACAGCTCGAGGACGCCGCCGGTCCCCTGGAAACAGAGGCCCGCGGCCATCAGACCGAGCGATTGGACCTTCTCGCCGTGGAGGGCGGTGTAGATCGACGTCATCGTCCCGCCCATGCAGTAGCCGAGGATGTTGATCTTGTCGGCCCCGGAGCGCTCGCGGACGACGTCGACGCAGTTGTCGATGTACCGGTTGACGTAGTCGTCGAGCGTGAGGTGCTGATCCAGCCGCGAGGGCTCGTTCCAGTCGATGAGGTAGACGTCGTGACCCGCCTCGAGCAGGCGGCGGACGACGCTTCGGCCCGGCTGGAGGTCGAGGATGAACGGCTTGTTGATCAACGCGTAGACGATGAGGATCGGGGTCCCGTGGGGCTCGTCGACCTCGGATTCGTAGTGGAGGAGTTCGAGCTTGTTCTCCTCGTAGACGACCTCGCTCGGGGTCTGTCCGACCTCGACGTCCTCGATCCGCTCGGCCTGCTCGCTCGCGATCGAGGCGCGTTCGACCGACTCGACGGTGGAGTCGAGCAGTTCGCGCTGGAAGTTCAACGCGAGCGAGAACGGATTGTTGGTGCTCATTCGAGTGCCTCGATGATTCGGTCGAGTTTCTTTTCGACGCTGTGTTGGCGTCGCTCCAGTTCGATGATGCGCTCGCCGACCTCGTCGATGTCCGACTGGGTCGGCATCCCGAGCTGTTCGAGGGTGTCCTCGCCCATCGAGTCGACCTCCTCGCGCATCTCCATCATCGCGTTGACCAACTGGCCGTTCGCGGCGGCGAAGGCGGAGGTCCCCATGACCTCCTTGAAGGCCTCGTTGGCGCTCTGCAGCCAGATGTCGCGGAACTCCGTCATGTCGACGTCCTCGCCCTCGGCGGCCGCGGTCGTCCGGCCCGACATCTCCTCGGCGGCGTTCATCCACACCTCGTAGGCGTCGCCGTATCCCTCGACGCTGCTCGAGAGGGCCTCGTCGTCCGGCATCGAGTCCTCCATCGCGTCGGCCCACGACTCCATGAAGGCCGCGCTGGCCTCCATGTTCTGCTCCATCGACTGGGCGACCGCGTCGTTCATGTTCTCGACTAGTTCGTTCCACTCGGCCTGCATCTGCTTGTTAGTATCACTCATTGGTGGTATGTCCTCGGTTGGTCTACAAAAATCCGGTGCATTGTGTTCGTCATTTCGGGATGTTCTCCGTCACTCCTCGGCGTCGAGCCCCGTCGACTGGACGCGCTCGAGCATCTCCTCGAGTTGGGTCCGGAACTGCTGGAGTTGGGCCTCGAACTGCTCGCTGAACGCCTCGGTCGGAGCGTCGAACCCCTCGGCGAGGTCGGCGTCGCCCGACTCGAGTTGGGCCTGCAGTTCCTCGAACTGCGCCTCGGCCTCCTCGAAGGCTTCGAGCGTTTGGGACTCGATTTCCTCGTGGGCCTCGAGCACCGCGTCGAGTTGGTCGTTGAGCGTCGCCAGGGAGTCGGCGGTCAGTTCCTCGTAGGCGTCGGATCGGTCCCCGGCCTCGGCGCCGACCGCCTCGAAGGCGTCGGCGTGGCGGGACTCGATCTCGTCGAACTGCTCGTCGACGGTCGATCGGATCTCCGCGACGGCCTCGTCGGCCCCGGGGATCGTCGCCTCGACCGCGTCGAGGTAGTCGTGGAGGCCGGTTCGCGTCAACTGGACGCCCCGTCGCTGGGCGTCCTCGGTTTCGTCGACGCCCTCGAGGAGGGCCCGACCCATCCGTCGTTGGAGCTCGATGCCCTCCTCCATCGCCTTCCGGCTCTGTTCGATGCTCGTCCGCTGGAGTTCGAAGGCGGTCTCCACCGGGTTCGGGCGCTCACTCATCGTCGTCACCCCGGTTTCGCTTGACCGGCACGACGACCGTCTGGACGATGTCGCCCTCCCCGATGTCGAGGGCCTCGCGCTCGGCGTCCGGGATCGAGATCCGGCCGCCGCTTTGGATCCGGGTCTTGAACGTCGCCATCTGGGTCATCGTCCCGAGCTGCTCGGAGATGTTTCCGAGATCAGGGGCGGCGCCCGCTCCCGCACCCATGAAGAGGTTCTGGAGCGCCTCCTGCTGTTTTCGCGTCGCCTGCTCGGAGGTCTCCTGTATCGCTTTCATCACGTTCGGCGGCCACATCAGGCCGTCCGTGTTTTCGTTCGCTTCCGGCATGGTAACGGGTAGATCCCGGGAGTGGATAAGTCTTCCGGAGCATGACAATAGATGGTTTCTGAGACCAACTAATGGTTTTCAACCCCCGAAAAGGCACCAGGCTTTAGTAGTGGAGGCCCGTACATCGAGAGGAGATGAGCAATAGTTCGTACCCGATGCCGTTCGATACGTGGGCGGAGACGTCCTCGCGCGTACTCAACACGTTTCTCGAGGCGAACCGGGCGGCCAACAAGGCCGCGTTTTCGGCGTTCGGGTCGAAGGCGATCAAACCGACGACGCAGAACGGATCGAGCGGATCCGCGGCCGCCGCCACGCCCGAGGAGCAGCGCCTCGAAGCCGGAGAGGACCTCATGGGCTGGGAAACCGAGCGGCTGATCGAGGGGGAACTCTCCGTCGGCGACTCGGTCAACTTCACCAAGACGATCTCCCAGGACGACATCAAGCGGTTCGCGGCCGCCTCCGGCGACACGAACCCGATCCACCTCGACGACGAGTTCGCCGCCGACACCCGGTTCAACGGACGCATCGCCCACGGTATCCTGGTGTCGGGATTGATAAGCGCCGCGCTCGCCCGCCTGCCGGGCAGCGTCGTCTACCTCTCGCAGGACCTCGAGTTCCGCGCCCCGGTTCGGATCGGAGACGAGGTCACCGCGACGGTCGAGATCGTCGAGGACCTCGGCGGCGACCAGTACCGGATACAGACGACCGTCGTGAAGGGCGAGGACGCGGTCATCGAGGGCGAGGCCGTCGTCCTGATCGACGAACCGCCGGCGGACGACTGAACTCGATCGAAACGCTCGGTCTCTCGCCCGCGGGCGGCGCGGGACGCGGTTCCGTCGGCAACGGCACGGCTCGTACGCTGTTTTCGACCCGTCGATACCGCTTCGAGTCGTCCGGATCCCGTGTCGGTCTCGAGTGGCCACGTGGGTCCGTACGTCGGGAGCCACGGCGTCGGGGCGCTCGTCCGCGGTCACGCGGCGGGGCCCGGTCGCGACAACGCGAAGCGTTCGTCAAAAGAGGATGAGAGACCACCCCGCCACCCGGGAGCGGTCGGTCAGTTCGGGAGGCTGTTGAGTTCCTCGTCGGTCTCGAGTTCGTCCCGAAGGCGGGCGGCCTCGGCATCGAGGTCGTACTGGGGGCGACCCTTCCCGACGGGCGAGCGATCCTCGGGGCGCTGTTCGTCGACGAGGTCGGTGTCGGCCAGGCCGGCCAGCGAACGGATCACGTCGGCGTCCGAGAGGCTCCCGACCGGTTGGTCGTCGGCGGCCTCGAGGATCCGTTTCGCTTCGGATTTGATCTCCGCGGCGTCGGCCGGCGTGCGACCCGCCTCGGCCATGTCGACCAGACAGTAGAGGGTAATCCGCTGTACGAACGTCATCGAGTCGGGATCATACATACAGGGTACGACGACAGCGGAGGAAATAAATCCTGTCCAAGACCGTGAAGGATCCGCGGCGCGGACCGACCGACTGCGGGGGCTGATGTCGACTGATGGCAGTGGCTGGGACTGATCGGTGGGGCCACCGACAGAACCGCGGTCGCGAGCACCCGATGACCGGACAGCGGAGTGATACGCCGCCGGAGCGCGCCGTCGGGGCGGGTGCGCGATCCGGGCGCAAAATATATATCTGGCGGTGGCCCACGGGGACGTATGTCAGGACGCGCCGGTTCGGACTGCCCGGAGTGCGGCGGCCAGTTGAACTCGAACGACGGGGGGATGAACTACCAGTGTCGGGACTGCTCGCGGGAGTTCGACAGCGCCGACGTCTTTCTGTTGTGACCTACCGCTCGACGACGAGGAGCGCGACCCGTTCGAGCACCAGCGCCGCCAGGCCGGCGTCGGTCGCCTCGAGTTCGGCCGCGTCGACGTCGTAGAACGAACGGACCCGCGCCTCGTCGTACGCCCCGAGCGTCGCGGCCGGGGCGAGGAGCCCCTCGATCGCCGCGGCGGCGGCGGCCTCCTCGCCGGGGCCGTCGACGAGGACCACCGTCGGGGTCTCGCCCGACGAGACCCCCATCTCGAAGGCCCGGTCGATCTGTCGGCGGCCGGCCGCGTACAGCGCGATCTCGACGCCCCGGTCGCGGGCGATCGCCTCGCCGCGGGCGCGCTCCCTGTCCGCGAGTTCGACGGCGCGCTCGAGGTGGCGATGGGAGACGACGTAGCGGGCGTCGAACGCCTGGACGGTCACGTCGTGGGCGGCCGCAACCTCGGTCGTGCGCTCGAGGAAGGCGTCGACGTCCGCGAACCGATCGCCGCCGATCTCCGCGATGCCCTCGACCAGCCGCATCACCGATCACCGTCCATCAGAAGTCACCGAGGTTGGACTGATCGTCGCCGGTTCCGTCCGCCCCCCTCCCGCGGTCGCCGTCGCCGGGCGCCGTCTCGGGAGTCGCCGTCGCGTCCGGGCTGACGCCGTCCATGTCCGGATCGCGGTGGCCGGCTGCCTCGAGGACGTTCTCGGCGGTCTTCTCGCGCCCGCGAAGCGCGCCGAGGACGACCGCCTTGTCGGCCCCGCGGAGGTCGGCCCGCGTTTCGATACCGGCGTCGTAGAGCCGTCGGGCGCGCTTGCGGCCGACGCCCCGGACCCCCGCGAGGTCGATCAGCTCCTCGCCGACGCCGTGTTTGACGCGCTGTCTCGCCTCGCGGATCGTCGGGACGCACTCGAGGCCGAGCTCGCCCGCGAGGGACTCGGCCGCCCCGAGCAGCCACTCGGCGGTGTCGACTTTTCCGCGGATGTCGCCCGGGCCGACCCCGTAGCGTTCGGCGATCTCGTCCTCGTCGAGCTCGCTCGCCCAGTCTTCGAGCATCCGGGCGGTCTTCAGCGCCGACAGCCAGTCCTCGAAGCGCTCCTCCTCGAACTCGCTGGGGATCGCACCGAGGAACTCCGACTCGCGCTCGTGGGCCACCATCGTGTACTCCTCGCGATCGCCCGAGCGGAGGTACAGCTCGTACATGTCGGGCGTGCGGGAGACGAGGTGATACAACCCCATCGCCGTCGGGGCGGTCGCACCCTCGAGACCGTCGAGGATCTCCGCCGCGCTCATCGGGTCGAGGTACAGCCGCGAGACGGTGTGGCCGAGGTTCGTCGCCTCGATCGTCCCGTCGCGATCGATGAAGCCGTTCGTTCCCAGGTACTCGAGCGTCGAATCGACGATCCGTTCGAGGTTGTCGTCGACCGCGCCGCTTTGGGCTCCCCTTCCGCCCTCGGTTCCCGTCCCAGGTCCGCCGTCGGATCCGGCCCCGCGTCGGTACTGGGTCGCGTACAGCGTCCGGTCGAGGAACTCCAAAAGCGCCGCCCGCGAGTCCGCGAAGCCGGAGGCGACCGTCGCGAGCAGGTGGGTTCGCATCGACGGCTCGCGCGCGAGCTTCGACTCGACCGGTTCGGGGTCGGCCCAGACGTAGCGGTCGAGCAACTCGTCGAGTTCGTCGTGGCTCTTCGCCAACAGCAACGCCTCGCCGTAGGGGTCCCGCCCGGGACGGCCCGCCCGACCCATCATCTGGTGGACCTCCAGCACCGAGAGGGGTTTCATGCCGCCGGCCTCCCCGGAGTAGCGCCGCCAGTCCCGGACGACGACGCGCCTGGATGGGGTGTTCACGCCGGCCGCGAGCGTCGGCGTCGCCGAGACGACCTTTATCAACCGGTCGCGGAAGGCGTCCTCGACGATCGAGCGGTGCTCGCTCGAACAGCCGGCGTGGTGGAAGGCGGCGCCCTTTTCGACGCAGGCGGCGAGGTCCTCGCTGGTCTCGGTGTCGGAGACGCCGCGGATCTCCTCGGCGAGTTCGGCCAGTCGCCGGCGTTCGTCCTCTTCGAGTCCGTCGCGGCTCGTGTTCGCCAGCCGCTTTGCCGCCCCCTCGGCGTTCCGGCGGGAGTTGACGAACACGAGCGTCGACCCGTCCTCGGCGAGCGTGTCGCGGACGATCGCCTCGGTGGGTTTCTCGTTGGACCCGACGCGGAGTTCGCGCTGTGAGCCGTCGCCGAAGTGCAGGGCCTGCCCGTATTGGACCCCCGTCTTGAGTTCGATCGGCCGCCACGATGAGTCGACCAACTCGGCGTCGAGCCACTCGGCCATCTCGCCGGCGTTGCCGACGGTCGCCGACAGCGCGACGACCTGGAGGTTCGGGTTGATCCGCCGGAGCTTCGCGAGGGTCACCTCCAACGTCGGCCCCCGGTTGGGATCGTCGACGAGGTGGACCTCGTCGCTGACGACGCAATCGAGGTCGTCGACCCACGGCGCGCCGTTTCTGACGAGCGAGTCGACCTTCTCGCTCGTGGCGACGATGACGTCCTTTTCGGCGAGCCACTCGCCCGTGTCCTCGTAGTTGCCGGTCGCGACGCCGATCGAGACGCCGTAGGGTTCGAACGCCTCGAACTCCTCGCGCTTCTCGCTGGCGAGCGCCCGCAGCGGGACGATGTACAGCGCCTTCCCGCCGCGCTCGACCGCCGACAGCATCGCGAGTTGGGCGATGAGGGTCTTGCCGCTCGCGGTCGGGATCGACGCGACCAGGCTGTTCCCCTCGGCGACCCCGGCCTCGACGGCCTCGGCTTGTGGCGGGTACAGCGACTCGATGCCCTCCTCGCGGAGATGCGTCGCGAACCACGGCGGCACCCCGGACACGTCGGCGACGTCCATTGAAACCCGGTTGTGCGTCGTCGAATGTAAAGTGTCGTATCGCCGGCGAGCGCGACGAGGGGATCGGGAGCGTGTGGCGAACGCCGCCGGAACGTGTCGGGGGCTGAGCTCCGCAAAACCGTTTTGTTTTTTCGGCCCGTAGCACTGCCAATGTCTTCGGATCTGCGCTCGACACCGTTCGATCAGCGGGGGGTGTCGGTGCTGCACGTCGACGACGACCCGTCCGTTCTCGATCTGACGTCGGCGTTTCTCGACAGGGAGTTGGGCGACGTCTCGGTCGCGACCGAGACGTCCCCGGAGGAGGCGCTCTCTCGGCTCGAAAGCGGGGGCTTCGACTGCGTCGTCAGCGATTACGACATGCCCGGCATGGACGGGTTGGAGCTGTTCGAGGCGATCCGCGAGGACCACCCGCTGGTCCCGTTCGTCCTCTACACCGGCAAGGGGAGCGAGGAAATCGCGAGCCAGGCGGTCAACGCCGGCGTCACGGGCTACTTCCAGAAGGGCGGCCCCGATCAGCAGCGCCGCCTCGCGAATCGCGTCGAGCAGGCCGCCGAGGACTACCACACGAGGATCGAGGCCGACCGATACTCGACGGTCCTCCGGGCGCTCGAGTACCCGATCTACGTCGTCGACGAGACGGGCGTGTTCTCCTACGTCAACGACGCGATGGTCGAGATGACCGGCTACGAGCGCGAGGAGATCATCGGCAGTCCGACGGACATCATCAAGGACGAGGCGGCCGTCGAGGAGGCCGAAAACCAACTCGGGTCGATCCTCTCGCACGAGGGTCCCGACACCGCCCAGTTCCCCGTCGACATCCAGCCCAAGACGGGCGAGCCGATCCCGTGTCGGGACCACATGGCCGTCCTCCCCTACGAGGGCGAGGAGTTCCGCGGCAGCGTCGGCATCCTGCGGAACACCTGTTCGGAGGCGCGGCGTGAGGCCGAACTCGAACGCCGCGAGGCCGAACTCGAACGCCGGACGCGCGCGATGGACGAGGCCCCGATCGGGATCGCGATCACCGACCCGGACCTCGAGGACAACCCGATGATCTACGTCAACGAGCAGTTCGTGGAGATGACCGGCTACCCGCGATCGGAGGCGATCGGCCGGAACTGTCGGTTTCTGCAGGGACCCGAAACCGACGAGGAACCGGTTTCGGAGTTGCGCCGAGCCGTCGATGCGGGCGAGTCGGCGACGGTCGAACTCAGAAACTACACCAAGGAGGGGGAGCTCTTTTGGAACCGCGTCAGCGTCAAGCCGCTCCGTGACGGGAACGGCGAGATCGTCAACTGGGTCGGGTTCCAGCGCGACATCACCGAGTACAAACAGCGCGAGGCCGAACTCGAACGGCAGAACGACCGCCTCGAACGGTTCGCGGGCATCGTCTCCCACGACCTCCGATCGCCGATAAGCGTCGCGACGGGACGCATCGAGTTGGCGAAGAGCGGGATCGACGACGGGGCGGACGGCGAGCACCTCGACGCCGCCATGGAGGCGCTCGACCGGATGGGGACGATCGTCGAGGACACGCTCACCCTGGCCCGGCAGGGCGACACGGTCGGCGGGGTGGAGGCGGTGTCGCTGTCGACAGTCGCCGAGGAGTGTTGGCGGACGACCGACACGGGCGGGGCGACCGTCGAGGTCGTCGACGACCTGCGGTTCCGTGCGGACCCCGACCGGCTCCGGAACCTCCTCGGGAACCTCTTCGCGAACGCCGTCAACCACGGCGGCGACGACGCCACCGTCCGGGTCGGGACGACCGAGGGCGGGTTCTACGTCGCCGACGACGGCCCGGGGATCCCGCCGGAGGACCGGGCCGACGTCTTCGATCCCGGCTACACGACGGCGGCGGGCGGCACCGGCTTCGGGCTGGCGATCGTCGACGAGATCGCCGCCGCCCACGGCTGGCGCGTCTCGGTGACGGAGTCGGACTCGGGCGGGGCGCGCTTCGAGGTCGAGGGCGTCGTCGAGGCGTCGTAACTGCTGACGGAGCGGAGTGATCGAACGGGCTCCCGACGCCGTCACGCATTTGATCCCGTCGGCCGAAGGTCGGGTATGAAGGTTCGATTCGACCGGGAGACCTGCATCGGGATGTTCCAGTGTGTCGCCGAGTGGGACGAGTTCGAGAAGGACGAGGACGAGGGGAAGGCGGATCTCGCCGGAAGCGAGGAGGTCGAACCGGACGTCTTCGAACGGGAGATCCCGGCGGAGGCCGAACTCGACGCGAAGTTCGCCGCGCGGGTCTGTCCCGTCGACGCCATCGAGGTCTACGACGACGACGGCGAGCAGATCGTCTAGCGTCGAATCGGTGCTTTAGCTGATTTTTTCGTACTGCTCTTGGAGTTTCTCCGCGGCCTCGTCCATCAGTTCCGCCTCGTAGTCGTCGAGGTCCCACTCGAGTACCTCCTCGACGCCGTCGGAGCCGAGTTTGACCGGGACGCCGAAGGCGGTGTCCCCGTAGCCGTACTCGCCGTCGAGGACCATCGACCCGGGCAGCACCTCGCCGGTGTCGTCGAGGACGGCCTCGACCATGTGGGCGACGCCCGTCGCCGGACCCCACTGGGTCGCGCCCTTGCGTTCGATGACGTCCATCGCGGACTCCTGGAGGTCTTCGAGGATCTCCTCGCGGTCGCCCTCGAAGTCGGGGTCGGTGCCGTCGACGCGGACCTTCGAGAAGACCGGTACCTGCGCGTCGCCGTGCTCGCCGAGGATCGTCGCCTCGACGTTCCTGACGGGGACGTCGAAGCGCTCCGAGAGGACGTACCGGAAGCGCGCGGAGTCGAGGCGGCCGCCGAAGCCGATCACCTTGTGGCGGTCCCGGTCGCCCGACTCGTAGAGGTGGCGGTTGAGCAGGTCGACGGGGTTCGACGTCGTGATCGAGACGTACTCGTCGTTGTGCTCGTCGAGCGACGCGCCGATGTCCTCCATGATCGGCGCGTTGTCGCCCGCGAGGTCGATCCGGGTCTGGCCCGGCTGTCGGGGGATGCCGGCGGTGATGACGACGACGTCGGAGCCCGCGGTGTCCTCGTACTCGCCTTGGACGACCGTCGTGTTGGAGTCGTAGGCGACCCCGTGGTTCGTGTCGGCCGCCTGCCCGATGGTCGTCTCGCGCTGGTCGGGGATGTCGACGAAGACGAGTTCGTCGGCGATGTCCCGGAGCGCGATGTTGTACCCCGCAGCGGCACCGACGGTGCCCGCGGCACCGACAATGCTAACTTTAGTCATGATCGTTCACAGACGGGCGGGGAAGCCGATTAACTCTTGTCTTTTTTGGCCGCGAAGGGGGATCTCCAGAACGGCCGTTCGAGCCACTTTGCGGCGTTTTTTATTCGTTCGTCGAAACCGAGATCGTCAGATAACGTACCGGCGCGGCGGGGGCGCACGCGGCCGGAGCGGACGAAGGTAGCGGACGGCTCGGAGGCGGTGGACGACTCGAAGGCAGTGGACGACTCGAAGGCGGTGGACGACTCGAAGGCGGTGGACGACTCGGGGGACCCGTCCCGACGTATCGACCCGCGAGACGCCGCAACCGACAGGATTTCACGCCGCGACCCCCTTCGCCCGGTAATGACCGACGACATCGTCGTCCGCGGTGCCTCCGAGCACAACCTGAAGGACATCGACGTGTCCATCCCGCGCGAGGAGTTCACCGTCGTCACCGGCCTCTCGGGGTCGGGCAAGTCCTCGCTCGCGTTCGAGACGGTGTACGCGGAGGGTCAGCGCCGCTACATCGAGTCGCTCAGCGCCTACGCTCGGAACTTCCTCGGGCAGATGGACAAACCCCAAGTCGAGAACGTCGAGGGGCTCTCGCCCGCCATCTCGATCGACCAGAAGAACGCCGCGAACAACCCCCGGTCGACGGTCGGGACCGTCACCGAACTCCACGACTACCTGCGGCTGTTGTACGCCCGCGTGGGCACGCCGCACTGTCCCGAGTGCGGACGGGAAGTCGGCGAGCAGAGCGCCCAGCGGATGGTCGAACGGCTGCTCGAGCTCCCCGAGGGGACCAGAGCGAAGATCTGTGCGCCCGTGATCCGCGACCAGAAGGGGGCCTTCGAGGACCGCTTCGAGGCGTTCGTGAGCGACGGGTACACGCGCGTCGAGGTCGACGGCGAGGAGTACGACCTCTCCGTCGAGCGCCCGGATCTCGACGAGAACTACGACCACACCGTCGACGTCGTCGTCGACCGGGTGAAACTGTCCGCCGACGCCCGCTCGCGGGTCACCGACTCCGTCGAGACCGCCCTCGAGGAGGCCGAGGGGGTGTTGAAGGTGATCTTCCCCGACCCGCCCGAGGACGCCGAGGTCGGCGCGGAGAGCCGGAGCACGGGCGATCTGGCCGGCGAGGGCGGCGAGCGTCTCGTCGTCGAGTTCTCCGAGGAGTTGGCCTGCACTCACTGCGGGATCGACTTACCGGAGATCGAGACGCGCTCGTTTTCGTTCAACTCCCCGCACGGGGCCTGCCCGGACTGCGACGGCATCGGCGAGACGAAGGAGGTCGACGAGGACCTCGTCGTCACCGATCCGGACAAACCGATCAAGGACGTCTTCGAGCCCTGGAGTTACAGCCGATCGTACTACCGGACCAGACTCGACAGCGTCGCGGCGCACTTCGGCGTGAGCGTCGAGACGCCCTTCTCGAAGCTTCCGGCGGACGTCAGACGGCAGTTCCTCTACGGGACCGACGGGGAGGTGGTCTTCGAGCGGCGGACGAAGAACGGCACCAGACGGAAGGAGAAGCGCTTCGAGGGCGTCGTTCCGAACCTCGATCGCCGCTACGTCGAGACGGACTCCGAGAGCACGCGCGAGCACATCGAGGACTACATGGCGACGACGACGTGCCCGTCGTGTTCGGGCACGCGCCTGAAGGCCGAGTCCCGGGCCGTGCTGGTCGCCGGGACCGCCATCACCGAGGTCAATCGGCTGTCGATCGGGGATGCCCTCGAGCACTTCGAGGGCCTCGAAGCCGACCTCGACGAGCGCGAACGGACGATCGCCGAGGAGATACTGAAGGAGATCCGCGCGCGCCTCGGGTTCATGGAGGAGGTCGGCCTCGAGTATCTGACCCTCGATCGGGAGGCCGCCACGCTGTCGGGCGGGGAGAGCCAGCGGATCAGACTCGCCACGCAGGTCGGAAGCGGCCTCGTCGGCGTCCTCTACGTCCTCGACGAGCCCTCCATCGGGCTCCATCAACGCGACAACGACCGGCTGTTGGACACCCTGGAGGGGCTTCGGGACCTCGGGAACACGCTCGTGGTCGTCGAACACGACGAGGAGACGATGTGGCGCGCCGACAACGTCATCGACATGGGTCCGGGTCCCGGCAAGCGCGGCGGCGAGGTCGTCGCCAACGGGAGCGTCGACGACCTCATCGACGCCGAGGCGTCGATCACGGGCGAGTACCTCTCGGGCGAGCGCGCGATTTCGGTCCCCGAGGGGCGCCGCGATCCCGACGGCTACCTGACGGTCCGGGGCGCACGCCAGCACAACCTCGACGACCTCGACGTCGCCGTACCGCTCGGCTGTTTCACCGCGATCACCGGCGTCTCGGGGTCGGGCAAGTCGACGCTGCTCCACGAGATCATTTATAAAGGCCTCGTCCGGCGGATGAACGACACCGACGTATTCCCCGGCGAGCACGACGACATCGAGGGCCTCGACGACGTCGAGACGGTGCGGCTCATCGACCAGTCGCCGATCGGGCGGACGCCGCGGTCGAACCCCGCGACCTACACCGGCGTCTTCGACCACATCCGCGAGTTGTTCGCGGAGACGAAGCGCTCGAAGCGCCGCGGCTACGAGAAGGGCCGGTTCTCGTTCAACGTCAAGGGCGGGCGGTGTGAGGCCTGCGGCGGGCAGGGGACCGTCAAGATCGACATGAACTTCCTCTCGGACGTGTACGTCCCCTGCGAGGAGTGCGACGGGGCCCGGTACAACGACGAGACGCTCGAGGTCACTTATAAAGGTGCGACGATCTCGGACGTCCTCGACATGGAGGTCGACGAGGCCTACGACTTCTTCGAGAGCCACAGCGGGATCCGGCGGCGCCTGAAGCTGCTGAAGGACGTCGGGTTGGGCTACATGCGGCTTGGCCAGCCCTCGACGACGCTGTCGGGCGGGGAGGCCCAGCGGGTCAAACTGGCGGAGGAACTCGGCAAGCGCGACACCGGGGAGACGCTGTACCTGCTCGACGAGCCGACGACGGGGCTCCACAGCGAGGACGAACGCAAGCTGATCGACGTGTTACACCGGCTCACGGACGACGGCAACACCGTCGTCGTCGTCGAGCACGAACTCGACCTCGTGAAGAACGCCGACCACATCGTCGACCTCGGCCCGGAGGGCGGCGAGGGCGGCGGGGAGATCGTCGCCGAGGGGACGCCGGAGGCGGTCGCGCGGGTGGACGCGTCCCACACGGGGCAGTACCTCCGCGATCACCTCCCGGCGGTCGATATCGACGGCCCGCGGGCGGACGACCGGCGGGCCGCCGGGGACGATTGATACTGATGGACGAAGTCAAATGAAACCGACGCACGAGTGATCCGCCGGTCGCGCCGTCGAACGGCGTAATCCTCCTGCGTCGTGTGTACGTTCTGTTGTCCGTCAGTACGAGACGGGACGCGGACGCCGGCGCCGAGCGAACGGAGGCGGGGCGGTTCGCTACGTTTTTCTCCGGCCGTGCCGACGTGTGGCTGTGCCACTGGAGGAGCCGGCCCGGATCGCGCGCGAACTCGCGAGTCACGGCTACGCCGCCGACCGGGAGGCGATCACGCTGTTGGCGCGGGCGGGCGACACCGCGGCGGCGCTCGCGGTCGCGGTCGAGGCGACCCCGGACGGCGCGTTGAAACTCACCGCCTCGGACGTCCGGGACGCGCTCGGGGACGGCTCCCGGGGACGCCGCGACCCGATCTCCGGCGACGACGCGGCGGCCGGGTCTGGGGGAACGGCTGCGGATGGAGATTCGAAAGCGGTCGATACGACTGGGAGGGGGGCCGACGCGGCCGACGCGACCGAAGACGACGCTCCGGCGGAGTCGGAGGTCAGCACGGAGAAACCGGGTGACGGCTCCGGGGTCCCGGACGGAAACGCCGGCGAAGACCCCTTCGTTTCGACTGGAACCGGGACGCCAGGTGTGGGGGACGGTACCGGTTCATCTCCAGTCGAAACGGAGGGGTCATCCGGCGAGGTGGCGGTGACCGAGGGGAGGTCGGCGGAGGGCCGATCGACGAGCGACGGCCCGGCGGGCGGTAGCCGGGCGGACGACGGCCCGGCGGACAGCGGTTCGGGGGGTCACGAACCGGGCGACTCGGCAGGTCCAGAGCCGGGCGACTCGGCGGGCTCCGAACCGGGAATCGGGGGCGGCCGCACCGTCGACCCGTCGCTTCGGTCCCTCGAGATCGGCAACGACATGACCGGCTACTCGACGGGGACCGGCGAGTACGACGACTTCGTGGCGACGTTCCGGGACCGCTACGAGCGCCTCGCCGGGAAACTCAGGGGCCGGGTCAACCACCGGAACGCGACGGCGCTGCAGGCAAGCCCCGGCGGCGGGGACGCCGGCATTGTCGGGATGATCTCGGACGTCCGGTCGACGGCGTCGGGGCACTGGTTGATCGAGTTGGAGGACACCACGGGCGTCTTCCCGTGTCTGGTCATGAAGGACAAGGCGATCGCCGGGCTGGTCGAAGAGTTGCTGCTCGACGAGGTGATCGCCGTCGAGGGGACGCTGTCGGACGACGGCGAAATTCTGTTCGTCGACGACCTGTACTTCCCGGACATCCCGCGGACGTACGAGCCGTCGACGGCCGACAGGCACGTCAAGGCGGCCCTTATAAGCGATATTCACGTCGGGAGCCAGGAGTTCGTGGGCGACGCCTGGAGCCGGTTCGCGTCGTGGCTCCACACCGAGGAAGCCGAGCGGATCGAGTACCTGCTCGTCGCCGGCGACATGGTCGAGGGCGTCGGCGTCTATCCCGACCAGGACGAGGAGTTGGACATCGTCGATATCTTCGATCAGTACCGGCGGTTCTCGGAGTATTTAAAAGAGGTGCCGGGGGATCTGGAGATCGTGATGATCCCCGGCAACCACGACGCGGTCCGGCTGGCCGAACCGCAACCGGGGTTCGACGAGGAGCTCCGGTCGATCATGACCGCCCACGACGCCCGGATCGTCTCGAACCCGGCGGTCGTCACGATCGAGGGCGTCTCGGTGCTCATGTACCACGGCGTCTCTCTGGACGAGGTCATCGCCGAACTCCCCGAGGAGAAGGCCAACTACGACGAGCCACACCGCGCGATGTATCAGCTGTTGAAGAAGCGCCACGTCGCCCCGCAGTTCGGCGGCCACACCCGGCTCGCCCCGGAAGAGACGGACTACCTCGTGATGGACGAGGTGCCCGACATCTTCCATACGGGCCACGTTCACAAGCTCGGGTGGGGCAAGTACCGGAACGTGATGGCGGTGAACTCCGGCTGTTGGCAGGCCCAGACGGACTTCCAAAAGAGCGTCAACATCGATCCCGACGTCGGATACGCGCCTGTCGTCGATCTGGACACGCTCGATATGACGGTCCACAAGTTCTCGTAGCGCCGAACGGTCTCGTAGCGCCGAAGGACGTATCGGACGCGCGCTGCGCCGGGCGGGGACGTGCGCGCTGCGTCGGGCGAGGATGTCGCGTCGGCGACGATCGGATGGTAGCTCGTCGATGTTTATAATAATTACATACCGCCGGGGAGCCGCCGGTCCGATCGCCGACGGGTAGTATGGGACTGGTTAACATCGCCACGTTTATATGCACTCTGTGAGTAATTAGCATGTATGTCGCAGAACCAGGCGGCTCCGATGCCGGCTTCCGACTGTGATGTCATGGCCGCGGTGGACCGAGGCGACGCGGGCGAACAGCTCGTAATCGCCGAACTCTGTCGGGAGGAGGCCTATCTCACGATGTCCACGGAGACCACGGTCGCCGTGGACGAGTGGCGATAGGTGGAGTCGGAAACGGGGTGTGATTGGAACGGAAGTCAAAGGGGTAGATCGGGAGGGTAGCCGGACGAGGCGGGAGGCGGACACTTTTTGACCACCCGGGGCGTTGTGGCGGGTATGGATTACCGACGCGTCGAAGGCGGCCGGGAGTACGTTGCACGACTCGAACACGGCGGGGACTGGCGGGGGCAGATCGAGGCGTTCGCCGAGGAGGAAGGGATCGACGCCGCGTTCTTCTTCGGGTTGGGCGCGGTCCAGGACGCGACCGTCTTCTACTACGACCAAGACGACCAGGAGTACTACCCCGAGGAGTTCGACGAACCGCTCGAGGTGACGACGGCGCTCGGGAACATCTCCCACCTCGGCGACGACCTGTTCGCCCACACCCACGCGACGTTCTCCCGGGCCGACGGGACGATGGTCGGCGGCCACCTCGACTCGGGAACGGTCTTCGCGGGCGAGGTGTACGTCCGCGAACTCGACACCCACCTCGAGCGCGAACACGACGAGGTCACGGACCTGGACCTGTGGCCGCTGTAGATGCGACCGGACGACGAACGGTACTTCGAACGGCTGGAAGAGGGCCTCGACGAGGCGCTGTCGGTCGCCCGTGAGGCCCGCCGCCGCGGCGGGGACCCGACCGATGACGTCGAGATCCCGATCGCGAAGGACATGGCCGACCGCGTCGAGAACATCCTCGGGATCGACGGCGTCGCCGAGCGCGTCCGCGAGATGGAGGACGACCCCGACCTCTCGCGGGAGGAGGCGGCCCTCGAACTCGCGGCGGACTTCGCCGAGGGGACGGTCGGCGACTACGACACCCGCGCGGGGAAGATCGAGGGGGCGGTCCGGACCGCCGTTGCGCTCCTGACCGAGGGCGTCGTCGCCGCCCCGATCGAGGGGATCGACCGCGTGGAACTCCTCGAGAACGACGACGGGACGGAGTTCGTCAACATCTACTACGCCGGGCCGATCCGGTCGGCGGGCGGGACCGCACAGGCGCTGTCGGTGCTCGTCGCCGACTACACCCGGACGCTCCTCGGGATCCAGGAGTACGACGCCCGCAGCGACGAGGTCGAACGCTACGCCGAGGAGCTGTCGCTGTACGACAACGAGACGGGGCTGCAGTACGCCCCGAAGGACAAGGAGGCGAAGTTCATCGCGAAGCACATGCCCGTCATGCTCGACGGGGAGGCGACGGGCGACGAGGAAGTCTCGGGCTTTCGGGACCTCGAACGGGTCGACACCAACAACGCCCGCGGCGGGATGTGTCTCGTGTTGGGCGAGGGGATCGCCCAGAAGGCCCCGAAGATCCAGCGCTACACCTCCCAACTCGAGGAGGTCGAGTGGCCGTGGCTCCAGGACCTCATCGACGGGAACTACGGCGGGGACGCGGCCGAGGGGGAGGGGGATGGCGACGGAGAGAACGCGACGGCCGACGGGGAGAACGCGATGGTCGACGGGGAGAACGCGACGGCCGACGGGGAGAACGCGACAGCCGATAACGGAGGCGCGGAATCCGACGAGTCGGGCGGGGCAGAGGAGACGAACGGAGCCAACGGAGGAGCGGTGACGGACGAAACAGGTGAAGCGGGGGGAGCCGAGGACCACGACGGCCCGCCGAGGCCCGAGCCGGCGGACAAGTTCCTCAGGGACCTCATCGCCGGCCGGCCGGTGTTCGGCCACCCCTCCGAGGTCGGCGGCTTCCGGCTCCGGTACGGCCGGGCGCGGAACCACGGCTTCGCGACCGCCGGGGTGCATCCGGCGACGATGCACCTCGTCGACGACTTCCTCGCGACCGGCACGCAGATCAAGACCGAACGACCCGGCAAGGCCGCCGGGGTGATTCCGGTGGACACGATAGAGGGACCGACCGTCCGGCTCGCCAACGGGGACGTCCGACGGGTCGACGACCCCGAGGAGGCCCTCGAGATCCGCAACGGGGTCGAGGCGATCCTCGACTTGGGCGAGTACCTCGTCAACTACGGCGAGTTCGTCGAGAACAACCACCCGCTCTCGCCGGCGGGGTACGCCCCGGAGTGGTGGCGGCGCGACCTCGAGGCGGCGGGGGCGGACGTGCAGGCGCTCTCGGATTCCCCCCGCGTCGACCTCGAACACCCCGAGACGGAACAGGCGTTGGAGTGGGTCGAGACGTACGACGCGCCGCTGCATCCCGAGTACACGTACCTGTGGCACGACCTCGATGTCGAGCGGTTCGAGGCGCTCGTCGAGGCGGCGAGCGCCGGCCACTGGGCGGAAGCGGACGGGGCGGCCGTGGGGGAGACGGCCGGGGACCGCCCACCGGGGGGCCCCGGCCGAACGCTCGTCGTCGAGCACACCGACCCCGTCCGGGAGGCCCTGGAGGTCCTGCTCGTCGAGCACGAGCAGGGTGAAGAGACGCTGACGATCCCGGACGCGGTTCCGTTCGTCCGGTCGCTCGGGTTGAGCGACGACCTCGAACGGACGTGGGAGGGGCTGTCAGCCGAGGCCCGTCGATGGGACGGCGGCGCGAACGCGATGAAGGCCGTCAACGAGGTCGCCCCATTCGAGATCAGGGAGCGAGCGCCGACCCGGATCGGCTGCCGGATGGGCCGCCCCGAGAAGTCCGAAAAGCGCGACCTCTCGCCGGCCGTCCACACGCTGTTTCCGATCAACGAGGCCGGCGGACCCCAACGCAACGTCGCCGACGCCGCGAAACACGCCGACTCGATGCGCGACACGCCGGGGGAACTCGAGGTACAGGTCGGTAGGCGGCGGTGTCCCGACTGCTCGAGTTCGACGTTCCGGGCGCGATGTCCGGAGTGCAACGCCGTCACCGAGCCACACTACGTGTGTTACAACTGCGACATCGACGTCGAACCGGACGAGTCCGGGCGCGCGATCTGTCCGAACTGCGAGAGCGAGGCCGACGCCGTCCAGCGGACGACGATCGACGTCGGCGAGGAGTACCGATCGGCGCTCGAGAACGTCGGCGAACGCGAGAACGCCTTCGACATTTTAAAAGGCGTCCAGGGGCTCTCCTCGAAGCACAAGGTCCCGGAACCGATCGAGAAGGGGATCCTGCGGGCGAAAAACGGCGTCTCGTCGTTCAAGGACGGGACCGTCCGATACGACATGACTGACCTGCCGGTCACCTCGGTCCGGGCCGCGGAACTGGACGTCTCGGTCGGCCAGTTGCAGTCGCTCGGCTACGAGGAGGACGTCCACGGCCAGCCGCTGACCCACGAGGAACAACTCGTCGAGTTGCGCGTCCAGGACGTGGTGCTCTCGGAAGGAGCGGCCGAACACATGCTCCGGACCGCCGACTTCGTCGACGACCTCCTGGAGCAGTACTACGGGATGGAGCGGTACTACGAGGTCGAGACCCGGGAGGACCTGATCGGCGAGTTGGTCTTCGGGATGGCGCCGCACACCTCCGCCGCGGTCGTCGGGAGAGTGATCGGGTTCACATCGGCCGCCGTCGGGTACGCGCATCCGTACTTTCACGCCGCGAAACGTCGGAATTGCTTCCATCCAGAGACGAAACTCTGGTACGAGGACGACGACGGCTGGCATCATCGGCGGGTCGAGACGCTGGTCGAATCGCGACTTGAGGATCCCGAATCGGATGATTTCGGGACGCTAATACAGGAATTGGATGGCGAGGTATCGGTTCCCTCACTGACCGAAGATGGTGAGCTAGTTCAGAAATCGGTTACTGCAGTATCCAAACATGCGGCCCCGGAACATATGGTCCGGGTAGAGACGCGGAGCGGGCGCGAAATGATCATAACGCCGGATCACGAGATGCAGGTTTACGACACCGATACGGAAACAGTAGTTGGGAAGCGTGCCTCGGAGTTGTCCGAAGAGGATCATTTGGTGACGCCCCGACATCTCGATGTAATCGACTCCAAACCGGCCACCTTCGATTTGTTAGAGGAGTTTCTCCACCTCGATTCAGTACCAACTGATCGGCTGATGATCGAAGGGATGTCGAAGTCGGAACTCTACGACATATTCGAAGAAGTGCTCAGTAACGACTGGGATGGTCGATTCTATCCGTTGAAAAGCACTGCTGAGTATCTTGGAATAAGTAAAAAGTCTTTAAGTAACTATCTGTACAGAGAACGGATCCCGGTCACGTTGTTACTGGAGATCTTCGATGACGTGAGTGATCTCCTTGAAACGCTTCCGGAGACTGTCTCGCTCGGTCTTCGTCGTGATTCAACTTCGATCGATCGGACTGTCGAACTAAACGAGCGAGTTGCAACGCTCTTGGGATACTATGCTGCCGAAGGGTTTACACGGGAACAAGAAACTCCTAAGGGAACAATTCAGCAGACGACGATATGCGGGACAGAAGCGCAAGCCCGGGAGTTCTATCTCGAATCGCTCGAATCGGCGTTCGGTGTCGAACCGTACGTCGAAAACGACGCGAAGATCACCGTATCCGGTCGACTGCTACGGATCTTCTTCGAGGATGTACTTAACGCTGGGGCTGGTGCAGCGAATAAACGAATTCCGGAGTGCATACTTCGAGGAGATAGTGGTATCCTGAGCGCGTATCTCAGTGGATACTTCAGCGGGGACGGTAGCGTTGAAGACGGAAGACTCGTGATTAACGCGACGACGGTCAGTCAAGAATTAAAAGAAGACCTGCTCGGAGCGCTCACACGATTGGGGATTAAAGCACGGGTCGATACGCAACCCCCGATTCGACTTAAAAAGAACTTCCCCGAGTACTATGACGAGGACGATGAAACTAGATCCGCAGTCCATTACGTGTTGACGATCTCTTCAGATGATACGGTCAAATTTTATAATGACATTGGGTTCCACCTTACTCGGAAACAAATCGCCCTATCGACACAAGTGGAAAACATTCCAGCTCGTAGCCAACGTGTTTTCGACGGTGGTTCAGACGATGTCTTCGTTGAGAGCATTGATACGGTCGAGTACGAACAGGGAGATCTAGATGCCGTGTACTGTCTTACCGTCACCGAGACCAACGCATTAATCGCGAATGACGTGGGGACAAAGCAGTGCGATGGAGACGAGGATTGCGTGATGCTGCTCATGGACGGGATACTTAACTTTTCGAAGACGTATCTACCGAATCAACGGGGAGGCAGCGTCACGGAGGATTCCCGGCTTGTCGCCGTCGATCCCGACAACGAGATCCAATTCCTCACGTTCGACGAGTTCTGGGACGAACTGGAGACACCCGTCCACCACGACGGGAAGTTCGAAAAGAAACTCGTTGAAGATTCGGGCTGGCAGACGTATGTGTTCGACGAAACGCATCGATCCGGGTTGAAACCGATAGAACGGGCGATCAGATACGGAGCGGACGACGGGGAAACACTCCTACGGATCTCGACGCAGTTCGGCCGATCGTTGGAGATCACCGAACATCACAGTCTCTTTAGATATGAGAACAGCATCGAAGAAGTCGCCGGGGGCGAACTTGAACCCGGAGATCTAGTCCTCGCACCCCGTGAACTCGGCGTCGAGGAGACCGAACGGACGATCGACGTCGTCGACTGTCTCGACGATCCGTACGTCGTCATCGACGACCACATCGAAGACCTGCTTAGAACCGCATGGGAATCGACGAATAATGGGAGCCCGACCCACA
>Ga0209965_1000156_pt1 | contig 23764 bp, 25 predicted proteins | sample SalPon2_B_H2O_MG_FD_185707 | JGI IMG/M metagenome (GOLD analysis project Ga0209965, IMG submission 185707) | Salt pond water microbial communities from South San Francisco under conditions of wetland restoration - Salt Pond MetaG R2_B_H2O_MG... | ecosystem: Environmental > Aquatic > Non-marine...
GCGCGCGCGAGGCATGAACGAGGTGGCACGAGGAGGAGCCGGAGGCGACGACTCGTGACCACTGAGTGAATCGGCTGGGGAGGGTGTGGCTGCAAGGGGTGTCCGGCTGTCACGAATCGGCTCGGTCACACACTCACCACGGGCGTATCGAATCGGCTCGGTCACACACTCACCACGGGCGTATCGAATCGGCCCGGTCACACACTCACGACAGGGGTATCGGATCGGCCCGGGAGGGTGTGGCGACAAGGAGCGTCCGGCCGTCACGGATCGTCTCGTTCATCCACCCCGCTTTCCCGTGCACACGGAGTCGGTCCGGAACGCAGCGGTTCAAGTGACACCGGCGCGTCGCGTGGTCGCTACGACCCACGCCAGCACACGAGAGCGGTCGACCAGTGAGCGGTCACCGGCTCCGACGGCCCTTCGTCTGCCGGTAGTCTCGACTCAACACGTTCTCACGCATGTGCTCGCTGAAGGCGGCCGCGTCCTCGTCGCTCATCGACGCCGGCTCACACATCGGAACGAGTTCGAAACCCCGCCCGCGAATCGTCGTCGCGTGCTCGGCGTCGATGTCGAACGAGTCGGGCCGCCGAGTGGTGTACTCGACGGCCAGCGCACGGAGCACGCGCTCACCGACCGGTACGAGTATCTGTGGATTGATCATGCGTATCTCGGCGTTGAGAAACGGCTCACAGGTGGTAACCTCCTCGTCGGTCGGATCGCGCGCCGGATGCCGGCAGCGGGTGAGGTTGGTGAAAAAGACGTTCTGTACGTCCGGTTCGGTCGCATCCGGTGGAGACCTGACGAAGCCGAGGTCGGCGAATATCGACTGGACTCGCTCGCCATCGGGCCCGACGAACGGCACGCCGTGCCGGTCGGCGGCCGCGGTCGGACGCTCGCCGACGACGAGAAACTCGGCACCGACGTCGCCGTAGCCGTGTACGACCTGCTCGCGTTCCGTACACAGTCCGGGACAGTTCTCACAGGCGGCGTCCATCCCGAACGGGTTCGCGAACTCCTCTTGATGTGCGTCCACGGGTATCGTACGACTGGTAACTGCCTAAACGATTCGCTCGGTGCGCGACCAGGGGCCGGCTAGCTCAGCGTGTACGCCTCGCCGTCGCGGTCGACCATCCCCTGCTTGCGAAGCGTCTTGAGGACGCCGTACAGCGACAGCTTCTTCATCCCAAGTGAGTCGCCCATCTCCCCAACCGTCGCCTGTTCGTTCGTCGTCAGATACAGATACACCAGCTTCGCGCGTGGAGACTGCAGCTCCGGCGGAAGTGTTGGCGCCGCCGTGGGTGCGGCCTCTGTGTGTAACATCGTGTCTTTGACGAAGTGTTCGACGATAATAAATCCCTATTTCAACGATCGTCGAAACAACGAGAACACATCGTTGAGCGATGTACGCGGCCAATGCGGTCGCCATACGGCGCATTCGTCGCGGACGACAGCGCGGTTACCCGCCGATGGTTTCGACCGACGACGGATACACAATCGTGATGGATCGGTTCGTCGGTCAGTACGAGCGAACCTTCGGCTCGTAGGTGCGGGACTCTCCCTCCAAGATGGCGGGCTTGTACCACAGCTCCGGCTCGCCGTCGTTCCACGAGACGAGCGTGTGTTTCAGCCAGTTCTCGTCGTCGCGCTCCTGGCGCTCTTTTCGCCAGTGAGCGCCGCGGAACTCCTCGCGTGCCAGCGCACCCATCGTCAGCGCCTCGGCGATGTCGAGGATGTTTCGCGTCTCCATCGTGTGGATGAGGTCGGTGTTGAACGTCCGTGACGGGTCCGAGACCGCGACGTCCTGGTAGGCCTGTCGCGCCTCGCGGAGGTCTTCGAGCGCCGTCTGGAGCCCCTCTCGCTCACGGAAGACGTTCACGTGTGCGGTCATCGTCTCTTGGACCTCCGAGCGGATCTCGGCGTGGTTGCGACCCCGGCGCGAGAGCAGCGTCTCGACGCGGTCGCGAGCCCGCTCGACCGCCGACTCGAGCAGCGGCTTCGCGTCCGTCGTCACCGCCCCGCCGTCTGCTGCTGCCGGACCGCGGCTGCCGACCTCGCCGACGGACACCTCGAACTCGTAGTCGGCCGGCTCCCACTCGCCCTCCTTGCCCGTCGGGATCGCTGCTTCGCCGAGGTCTCTGCCCGCCGCGTGGTGGCCCGCGCGCTTGCCGAAGACGATGAGCTCTGGTAAGGCGTTCCCACCGAGCCGGTTCGAACCGTGGACCGACGCACACGCACACTCGCCAGCCGCGTACAGCCCTTCGACGGCGGTCTCGCCGTGTTCATTGGTCTCGATGCCGCCCATCGCGTAGTGCTGACCGGGCTTGACCGGCATCGGCTCCGTGAGCCCGTCTGCGCCTTCGAAGTCCTCCGCGAGATGGAGGATGTTCTCGAGCCGGTCGAGGATGCGCTCTTCGCCCAGGTGGCGCATGTCGAGGTGGACGTACTCGTCTTCGATGCCACGGCCCTCGTTCACCTCGGTCAGCTCGGCGCGCGAGACCACGTCACGAGAGGCGAGTTCGCCGTCGTTGTTGGCGTAGCCGTGCTCGAACATGAACCGCTCACCCTCGCTGTTGTACAGGATGCCGCCTTCGCCACGGACTCCCTCGGAGATGAGCACGCCGGTCGAGGGAAGTGTCGTGGGGTGGAACTGGATGAACTCCATGTCCTCCATCGGGACGCCGGCCCGGTAGGCCATCGCCACCCCGTCGCCGGTGTTTGCCACTGCGTTCGTGGTGTGGTCGAACACCTGGCCCATTCCGCCGGTGGCGAGGATGACACCTTGGCGCGCCTCGAAGCCGCTGACCTCGCCGCGTTGGATGTCGTACGCCACGACGCCGTGGCAGGTCCGGTCTGCGGGGTTCGGCTCGTCGGTGACGACGAGGTCCATCACGTGCCACTCGTCGTACACGGTGATGCCGCGTTTGACCACCTGCTCGTACATCGTGTGGAGCATCTGGTGGCCAGTCTCTGCGCCGGCGTACGTGGTCCGCGGGAACGAGAGCCCGCCGAACGGTCGCTGAGAGACGCGGCCGTCGTCCTCGCGTGAGAACGGCATCCCCCAGTGTTCGAGCTGGATGACCTCTTCTGGACTTTCTTTACACAGCGCCTCGACGGCCGGGGCGTCGCCGAGGTAGTCCGACCCCTTCATCGTGTCGTACGCGTGGTCTTCCCAGGAATCGGCGTCGCGAAGCGCCGCGTTGATCCCGCCTTCGGCGGCGCCGGTGTGTGACCGAACCGGGTGCAGTTTCGAGACGATCGCCACGTCCGCGCCCTCCTCTTGTGCCGCGATCGCCGCGCGGAGTCCGGCCCCGCCCGCGCCGACGACGACGACGTCGTGTTCGTGCATGGTGTCGATGATAGTTCGTTAGTGTTCCAGTGTTATGATACTGTCTCTCGCTCACCAGAATTTCAGGTTGTTCTTCACCGCCTCGCGTTTGAGCTCCTGGATGTGCTCGGTGAGCGGGATGTCTTTCGGACACACCTCGGTACAGGAGAACTGCGTCTGACACCGCCAGACGCCGTGTTCCTGCTCGATTATCTCGAGTCGCTCCTGTTTGCGGTCTGTGCCCTCGCGTTCGTCCATCGCGAATCGGTACGCCTTGTTGATCGCCGCAGGGCCGAGGTACTCGTTGTCGCCGGCGGCGACGTTACACGAGGACATACACGCCCCACACCAGATACAGCGCGTCGACATCTTGATCTTCTCGCGGTTCGCTCGGGTTTGCCGCTGCTCTTCGAGTTCGCCGTCGGGATACTCGTCTGTGTCGAAGTACGGCTCGACCGCCTCCATCTGGTCGTAGAAGTGTTCCATGTCCACGACGAGGTCCTTCGTGACGTCGGCATGTGGCAGCGGCTCGATGCGGACCGGGGCCTCGAGTTCGCTCACCTGCGTCTTACACGCGAGCTTCTGACCGCCGTTGACGAACATCGCGTCCGAGCCACACACCGCCTGCCGGCACGAGTGACGGAAGGTGAGCGAGGAGTCGTACGTGTCGCGCGCGTAGATGAGCGCGTCGAGCACGGTCATCCCCTTGGTGAACGGGACGTAGAACGTATCGAACCGCGGCTCCTGTTTTCCTTCGACCTCTGGGTCGTACCGGAACACCCGAAACTCGACGGTGTCGTCGTCGGTCTTCGCGCGCTCGGCCTCTTCGGCCTGGCGCTGCTCGCGTCGCTCTGCGGCTCGCCGGCGCTTCTCGCTTCGGCGAACGTCGCCCTGTGAAGGCCCCTCGTGCTCCGTCTCTTCGGTCTTCTCGGTCTGTTTCGGTATCTGTGTGCTCATGATGTGTGCGCGTGTGAGTGAGTATCGTTCGGTTTGGGTTCCATCGTGGTAGTTCTGTGGGTGGTGTAACCGACGCACCCTGGGCGACTCCTTCGTGGCCGGCAGTGTGGTGGCACCACTGTCGGTGATACCTCAGTAGAGGGGAATCCCCGCCCACGCGTTGGCGGTGCGGATACCCTGGACGATCAGGACGACGCTCGCCGCGATCAGCGTCCACTTGACCGCGGTGCGTTTCGTCCCCGAGAGGCCCTGGTTCACCAGCGCGTTGTAGACGCCGTTCACGCCGTGGAACGTCGCGGTGAGTAAAAACAGCACCATGAGCGAGTAGTAGCTCATCGTCTCCATGCGCCCGGAACTCATGAGGAACGACACCTCGTCCGCGTGGTGGACGAAGTGGAGCAAAAAGAAGTGGAACGACAACACGACGAGCAAGAACGCGGCCGTGACCCGCTGGAGGAGCCACATCGTGCCGCCCTGCTGGAACGAGGAGTAACGCGTCGCCATCTCAGAACGCCCCCGCGATGAACGTCGGCACCGACGCGACGGTGATGGCGCCCGTCAGAATCAGCGACGCGTAGAAGCTCTTGTCCTGTGAGTCCAATCCGATCCCGAGGTCGACCAACAACAGCCGGGTGCCGTTGAGCATGTGAAACACCGCGACGGCGAGGAGACCAACCTCGAGCACGCGCACCAACAGGAGTCCCTCGAGCGAGACGATGGTCTGAGTGTACACGTCGTTGCCCGCCTGTAAGACCGCTGTCTCGGCTCCCGACGCCGGAATCGCCGTGCTCAACACCGCGATGTGTGTGAACAGGTAGCCTATCAGCACCCACCCGGTGAACTTGTGAAATATCCACGCCCACATCCCGGCCTCGAACTCCCGCCAGCGGCCGAAGTCCTCGATGAGGCCTCGATCGTACGACTGACTCATACCGAGCCGTCGGTGCTAGGGTCGTATAGTAGTTACTGATGATCTTTGAGGACACTGCGTTCCGGTCGGGGGCCCGACCGCGCGGTGTCACCTGCCCGACGCCGGGCTCCTCGTATCGCCTCGATCCGGGCGCTGTGGTCCGTCTCTCGCCCGTGAGTCGGTCACGGAAGGCTTATACGTGGTCCGCTCGGCTGTACGGTTGCAATGGCGAAAGGCGAAGTTGATTTCTTCAACGACACTGGCGGCTACGGTTTCATCGATACTGACGACGCGGACGAGGACGTGTTCTTCCACATGGAAGACGTCGGCGGCCCGGACCTCGAAGAGGGCCAGGAGGTCGAGTTCGACATCGAGGAGGCGGACAAGGGTCCGCGCGCGTCGAACGTCACCCGACTGTAGACGGCATCCAGAGCGGAGGTGTATCGGCTTTTTCGAGTACTCGTCGCCGTGAGCGACGCATCCGTTCTGTCGAGCCGTGGCACGACCCAAAGCGGCGAACGTTGCCCTACACCGACACGTCTATGCCGAGAGCTGACTGACTGGTCAGTCGATGAGCCGGGAGCCGGGTGCCGCAGACGAGATCATGCAGGCCGTCTATAGCGCGCTGTGTGCGCACGGCTACGCGGGACTGACGATGCAAGACATCGCCGACGAGTGTTCGAAGAGCAAGTCGCTGCTTCATTACCACTACGATACGAAAGCCGACCTGCTCGTTGCGTTCTTAGACCGCGTGCTCGACGACTTCGAACGACGCGTCGACGCGGCGGCCGACGAGCCACCCGAGGCCCGACTCGTCGCGTTCATCGGGTGGTTCGTCTTCGCGCCCGCAGAGACGGAGCGTGAGTCGTACCACATCGCGCTGTTAGAGCTGCGTTCACAGGGCCCGTTCGACGACCGCATTCGGGAGCGACTCCACCGAAGCGACCGACTCATCCGTGGCACCGCAGCCGCCATCCTCGAGTCGGGTATCGACGACGGCGTGTTCGACGACGTCGCCGTCGACGAGACCGCGGCGCTCCTCACCGCCGCGGTCGACGGAGCCCGAACCAGACAGATCACGCTCGGCTCCGAGCTCGCCGGCGCCGAAGGCAGCGACGAGGCCAGTGACGATGCCGGGAGTGAGACCGCGGGTACCGCCGATACCGGCGATGCCCGGGCGCTCGCGTCGCCGTACACGCGGACGGTCGCCGAGGCGGTCCTGCGACGGCTCGTCGAGCCGATTCTCACGGACGAGGCGACGCTTCCGCCCCTCGAAGAGACGCTCGCCGACCTGACGGTCCGAACCGGAGAGAACCTGGCGACTACGGGCGACGATCTAAAGCGACCGGGCCCGACCGCCAGCGAGGCCGACGACCGGTCGACTGGCGGGTCGGACGAGGGACAAGAAGGTGAGTGAGATGTCGGCGATGGCCGGACACCGGCACCGCAGCCGGCAGCCCATGCAGCCTGCGGCCGCGGCTTCCGCCGGTGTTGCTCGCGGTGGTCGCGGAGCACCTTCTTCGTCGGATTCGGCGGCGGCGTGGTGTTCCCAATCCTGGCGAACCTCGGGTCCGTCCTCCGCATCTCCGCCGTCACCGTCGGGCTCATCCTCTCGGCGAACCGGCTCGTCCGCCTCGTCGCGGACGTCTCCGCGGGCGTCCCCGTAGACCGGTACGGGACGCAGACCTCGTTCGACATCGGATCCGGCGCGTAGTCCATCCTGATCGCGCAGGCCGTCGCACCCGTGTGGTGGTTCCTCCTCGCCTGCGTCCTGTGGGGGATCGGTCGGTTTGCGTGTTCGCGGCCGCGCACACTGTCGCCGCCGACGTCTCTGATTCGGCAACCTACCGCTCAGGATGGGGAGCATCTCAGTCGTGGTCGTGCTCTGTGTCGCCGCCAGCACCGTGTCCAGTGTCGGCTGCCCCGCCGCTGGCAGCGGCCGCCCCGTCGACGGCGCCGGCACCGAAGTCGTCGACCGGCGTCACGCTGTAGTCGACGGTAAGCGTGTCTTTCGTGGCGCGGATCTTGCCGACGAACGTCGATATCTCTGCGAGTCGCCCCTCGAGGATGAACAACTCCATACAGTACCGCGAGGCGACGTGGGTGTGGAAGTTGGAGACGACGAGCGTCTCGTGTTCGTGTCTGAGGTGCATCATCCGTTCTTCGACGCTCGTCGTCTCGTAGTCGAAGAGGACGGTGACGACGGCCATGAGCTGGCGCTCCTCGAGACGGGCGTCCTCGAACTCGCCGAGGAGGTTCCGGGAGGCCTCCCGTACCACCTCGCTCCGGCCGGTGTAGCCGTGGTCGTCCGCGAACTCGTCGATACGATTCAACAGCTCTTCGGGCATCGAGACGCTGACGACGGTCATACTATTAATCCAGGCGGCGATAGTTGTTACTCCTTTGGTTTGTGCGGTACACTGGCGTGGTGATGCGGGTCGGTCCGGCTGCGTGGGTCAGTCTGGCTTCGTGGGTCGGCGTGTTGTGGCTGTAGAATTCGCAGACTCACTCGGCGGCTGTCGTATCCTCTCCGTGGTGGGTATCGATCTGTGCCGAGAGCCACGCGTGGTGCTCGAGGAGGGCCCTCTCACCTGCCGAAGAGAGCGCGTAGACGTCCGCGAGCCCCTCTCGATGACGAGTGAGATACCCGCTCTCGACGAGCGACGAGAGGGTCGCATAGAAGCTCTGCGGATCGATTCGCTCGTCGTAGTGTCGCTCGATTCGGGCTTTGATCGACTGTGCGCGCAACTCGCCGGCCGCGTACACCACCGCACAACAGTCGCGTCGACGGCCGCTGTGAAACCACTTCGCCATGCAGGTCCATCCGCCGCCAGCGTCACCATGGTTTCGGTCGCGTCCGCGGGGTTCGACGCCCCCGACAGTCATAGCGACGGGTCGCCGCCAGAGTCGGTGGAATGGCGTGGTCTCAGGGCCCTCGGACGTGCACCGAGGACCCGAGGTACTTGTGGAGGACCTCGTCGACGCCGTCGGCCTCGAATCGGGAGAGATCGGCCGCGATCGCCGTCTCGAGCGCGTCGAGGTACGCCTGGTCGGTCCGAAGCTCACGGAACGCCGCTTCTAGGACGGTGACGCCAAGCCGGTCGCCGAGAAGCGCCCTGATCGACGAGTCGTCGCCGACGGCCCCGCGCCAGAGCCGGTCGCGGAACAGCAGCCACCCCTCGGTGCCGGGTTCGGGGGCGGGCACCTCAACGACCGTCTCGAACCGGTCGGGCGAGACGCTAGCGCGGTCCGGCGCTAGTTCGAACGTGACGCGAAAGACGTAGGCGGCGTTCACGGCCACCTCGTAAGCACGACGACCAATATCGGTTTCGGCGATTCCCGCGTGTGTCGGCGAGGCTGAACGACAAGCTACATACAGACGTACGACACAGACCCGGCTATGTTGACCCGGATCCGCTCGGCCGCAGAGCGCGCGTACCTCCGGTACCTGCGGCGACGGATCGAGACGGTTCCGACGCACGTCGCCGTGATCCAAGACGGCAACCGCCGGTACGCCCGCGACCGCGGCACAGCGGCCCCAGACGGCCATCGCGCCGGTGCAGACACGACCGAACGCGTGCTCGACTGGTGTGCCGACATCGGCGTCTCCGAGCTGACGCTGTACGCGTTCTCGACCGAGAACTTCGCGCGTCCCGACGCGGAGTTGGAGCCGCTTTTCGACCTACTCGAGACCAAACTCCGCGAGTTCGCCGACGCCGACCGGGTTCACGACCAAGGCGTACAGATACGAGCGCTCGGTGACGTCGAGCGCCTCCCGCGTCGGGTTCGCGAGGCGGTCGCGTACGCCGAGCGTCGCACCGAGCGGAACGACCGATTCACGCTGAACGTCGCCCTCGCGTACGGCGGGCGAACGGAGCTGCTCGACGCTGCCCGCGGTGTCGCCCGCGACGTCGCAGACGGGCGACTCGACCCCGACAACGTGGACACCGAGACGGTCGAAGCGCGGCTCTACGACCGGCCGGTGCGCGACGTCGACCTGATCGTCCGGACCGGCGGAGACGAGCGCACCTCGAACTTCCTCCCCTGGCACGCGAACGGCAACGAGGCGGCCGTCTACTTCTGTACCCCGTACTGGCCGGAGTTCTCCGAGGTCGACTTCATGCGAGCGATCCGAACGTATCAATCGAGGGATGAGTCGTGGCGACGGGCGCGAGCCGAGCGCGCGGCAGCCCTCGTTCGGGCGGTCGCCGAGGTCGAACTCGCGGAGGCCCGGCGGGTGGCGCGTCGACTCAGAGACCGGCTCCCACGGGCCGACGACGAGGTCGTCGCGGCGCTCGCCGATACCGGACCGCGGTCATCGGTGGTCGGGACGGCCGACGGCGACGCCGACCGCGACGACACCGGGACGGCGGACTGAGACGCACTGCGACCGACGACCCGACACCGAGACGAGGCGCTCAGGCCGGATTCTTCCGGGTCAGGTCGCTGCCACAGATCGGACAGCGCTCGCGCTGCTCGTCGAACGTCCGACCGCAGCCCACGCACTGAAACTGCCACTCGCGCGCCTCGGTGATCCCGTCGCGGGCGATCGGCTCGATGTCTAACTCGAGTCGCTCCGCGACGTTCTGCATCGCGTAGTCGTCGGTGACGAGCGTCGCGTCCAACTCGAGCGCGGTCGCGACGAGCCTGACGTCGGTCCCGGAGAGTTCGTCTGCGTCCCCGGACCCGCGTGCTGCGCGCTCGACGGTCGTCACCGCCTCGGGTGCCGGGACGTGGATCGTCATCCCCGATCCCTCCATCGCGTCGAATCGGAGCGCAGTCTCGCCCTCGAGTTCGTCGTGGACCGCCGGGACCGACACCACGGCGTCGTCTGTGGTGTACTCGTGGATGAACGCAGACGTGTCGAGAACTCTCATCAGCGGCCGACGACGATGTAGTCTTTGACCGCCTGCACGTTCGCGACGGGCACCTGGAGCCGCCCGGCGTCGTCGTGGTCGAACGAGAGCCGTTCGGGGTCGACCCGCTCGTTCGGCGTCACGAGCAGGTCGTTGAGCCGGCCCGACTCGAGGTCCATCGTAATGTTGTACAGGTCGCCGAGTTCCGTCCCGTCCGACCCCATCACCGCCTTCCCGGAGAGGTTCTCCGCGAGGATGTCTGCCATGTGCTCACCTCTCCTTTGCGACGGTATTAAACGCCACGGGGACGCCCACGAGCCGACGAGGCGTCGAGACCGTGATGAAACACTTAACTGACGGCCGGGCCGAACGATACGTAACCGACCTTCTCGGGGCGATTCTCATGACTGACGACACACACACGGACACCCTTCGGACGCCGATCGTCGCCGTGCTCGGCCACGTCGACCACGGCAAGACGAGTCTGCTCGACGAGATACGCGGCTCTGCGGTCAGCGAGGGCGAGGCCGGCGCGATCACCCAACACATCGGCGCGACTGACATCCCACTGTCGACGATCTCCACGATGGCCGGTGAGCTCGTGATGCCCGAGGACTTCGATCTGCCCGGACTGTTGTTCATCGACACCCCCGGACACCACTCGTTCTCGACGCTCCGGGCTCGCGGCGGGGCACTCGCCGATATCGCCGTCCTCGTCGTCGACGTCAACGACGGCTTTCAGCCGCAGACCGAGGAGGCGATCGACATCCTCCGGCGCACGGGGACCCCGTTCGTCGTCGCCGCCAACAAGGTGGACACGACCCCCGGGTGGAACCCGCAGGACGGGGTACCGATCCAAGAGAGCCTGGCAGCACAGTCGGATCGAGCGCGGTCGATGCTCGACGAGAACCTCTACGAGATCATCGGCCAGCTCTCCGATGCGGGCTTCTCTGCGGACCTCTACTGGCGCGTGCAGGACTTCCAGAAGAACATCGGCGTCGTCCCCGTCTCGGCGATGACCGCCGAGGGAATCCCCGACCTGCTCACGGTGCTCATGGGACTCTCCCAGCGGTTCATGCGTGAGGAGATGGCGATCGACGTGTTCGGTCCCGGCGAGGGAACGGTCCTCGAAGTGAAAGACGAGCGGGGGTTCGGTGCCACCATCGACACCGTCGTGTACGACGGCGTCGTGCGAAACGGCGACACGATCGTCGTCGGCGGCCAGGACGACCCGATCGTCACCGAAGTGCGCGCGCTGTTGCGGCCGCGACCCCTCGAGGAGATCCGCACGGAGAAGCGGTTCGAGAAGGCAGCCGAGGTCAGCGCGGCCGCTGGTGTCAAGATCGCCGCACCGGACCTCGATGCGGCGATGGCTGGTGCGCCGGTTCGTGTCGTGCGCGACCGACCACTGGAGGAGGTCGTCGAGGAGGTGAACGCCGCGCTCGCCGAGATCGAAGTCGACACCGCAGAGGACGGCGTCGTCGTCAAGGCAGACACCCTCGGCTCGTTGGAGGCGATGGCGAATGCGCTCAAAGAGGCCGAAGTACCGATCATGCGCGCCGAGGTGGGCGACATCGCGCCGCGCGACATCGCCATCGCGGAGACGGCCAACCAAGACGAACACAAGGCGCTTCTCGGCTTCAACGTCAGCATCCTCCAGAACGCAGAGAACGAACTCGAAAGCGCCGACGTCACCCTGTTCACCAACGACGTCATCTACCAGCTGATCGAAGACTACGAAACGTACGTCGAACAACGCAAGCGCGCTCAACAGGAGACCGTCCTCGACAAGGTGGTCCGCCCCGCTCGATTCCGGCTGCTCCCCGATCACACCTTCCGGCAGAACGACCCCGCGGTCGTCGGCGTCGAGGTGCTCGCCGGGACGCTCCAGAACAACCGGAACGTGGGCGCGTTCGAGGGCAACGAGTTCGACCGCCTCGGCTCGCTCTCCGGAATTCAAAAGCAGGGCGACGACGTCGACGAGGCCCGCGCCGGCGAACGCGTGAGCATCGCCATCGACGGCCCGACCGTCGGACGCGACATCGAGGAAGGCGACACGCTGTGGAGTGAGGTGCCAGAAAAGCACGCGAAGATTCTCGAACAGGAGTTGAAATCGGAGATCACCGGCGACGAGCGGGAGGCGCTCGCCGCCTACCTCGATACGCGGCGAAAGCGCGACCCCTTCTGGGGGAAGTGATGTCGATAGCGCTGTCGCTACCGACGACTGCGGCCGGTAGAGCCAACTGACCGGTCGAGAAACACCCCGAGCCCATGGTCTCCCGCGCGAACGCGATCGTCGCCGGTTGTGTTTCGGCCGGACTGCTGTTGGGGTACGCCAGTCGTGTCGCCACCGACCTGCGGGATCCCGCGCTCGCCGGCGTCGTCATCTTCGTCGGTGTCGTCCTCCCGCAGGTGCTCACGGAGTGGCTAGACGAGACCGATTCGGCGTGACGGGATCGGACAAAGCGGGGTCGCTGCCGTTCGCGCCGACTAGTCGTCGGCGGGCGTGCCGTGGCTCCCGGCCGCACCGAGTCCAGACGCCATGCTCGCGACGGTTCGCTCGTTGTTGACGACCCACCGCAACAGGAGGAACGCGAAGACGTACTTGGCGACGATGTCCATGCCGCTGTACGCCCACGAGGTGATCGCGACGTCGAGCACCGCGAAGCCCTCGGCACCGAGCGCCCAAAAGAGCGGGTAGCCGAGCCAGAGCACGACCGTCAGGATCTTCAGCGTGTCGAAGATCTCACTGGTGCCGGCCACCTGTGCGTCGTCTGCCCACTCGACGAGCAGGATGTAAAGCACGACCGCGAAGAACGCACAGCTGATCAGGTACCACACCCACCGGAGGAGGTACGAGGAGGTGGTCAACGCGGCTGCGAGTCCCGTCACGCACATGCCGATGTCGGTGACGATCGCGGTCGTTAGCTTCGTGACGTTCGACCCCGCGAGCAGTCCGAGCGCCAGCAGGATCATCGGTGTCGACAGCGCCCACGTGAGATACCGTCCCCACATCGTCAGTACCTCCTCGCCGGCCAGCGCGTGACCGGGTGGCATCTCGAGGAAACTTACCGTGAGTCCCGACGCCAGGCCGGTGTAACTCGAGATGGAGACGAGCGGCACCATGAGCGTCGCGACGAAGATGAGCTGGGCGCGCGGGTCGTCGACCTGCCGCCCCATGTAGACGAAAAGCAGGATCGACAGCCCCGCGAGCACGATGTTCGCCCAAAACGAGAGGTTCAAGAGCTGGTCGGCTTGTATCGCCTGGTACACCTCGGTCTGTCCCATCTCCATTGGGACGCGCCCGAGCGATGCGAACGCCAGATCAGCTGCGGCTAATTCGTTCATGCGTCGCTCACACATTAGCGACGCCCATTATAAATTACCTGACCTGACTGGTATGATACTCGAGGGTCGACTGGCCGCCCGTGTCCGCCTCGGCGCGAAAAGTCTCTCGACTCTCCGGTCCGTCGGGGCCAACCGCGATATTCAAACACCCGAAGCCCCGATCATCGATATGCACCGCAGACGGTTTCTCGGACGGGTCGGAGCCGCGAGCGTCGCGGTCGGCGGCTCCCTCTCGGTCGCCGGCTGTCTCGCCGACGAGTACGACGTCGGCATGCTCGCGAGCGGCTACGTTCCCGCAGAGCTGACCGTCGAGGTCGGCGACACGGTGGTCTGGGAGAACACGAGCAGCCGCGGACACACCGTCACCGCGTACCAGGCGGCGATCCCCGACGCGGCCACCTACTTCGCCTCCGGCGGGTTCGACACCGAGTCGGCCGCGCGTGAGGCGTGGACGACCGACTTCGGCGGCCGGCTCGACACCGGCGACCGATTTACCCACGAGTTCGGCGTCGCCGGACGACACGACTACGTCTGTATCCCCCACGAGACGGGCGGCATGTACGCGACGGTGTTCGTCGAAGAGTGACCGACCCGACGGCCCGAGCGAGTCGAGTAGAGCCGGCGTGGTCTCCCCGCGTCGACGAAACGCCTTAGCGCGCTGGGCCCCACGTCCAACGCGTTACACGATGGACCTCACGACGCTGTTCGGCGTGGACGTGCTCTTGTTCCTCGCCATCGGGCTACTCGGCGGTGCCCACTGTATCGGAATGTGCGGCCCGCTCGTCACGACGTACGCGGCCCGGATGGATCCGGACGCGGGGCGGACCGACGGCGGCGGACACGCAGCTGGGTCGGCCCACCAGAGCGGTCGCGGAAGTCACCTCACCACCTACGAGGTCCGCCAGCACGCGCTGTTCAACCTCGGCCGAACCGCGAGCTACGCGCTCATCGGCACCGCACTCGGCGCACTCGGCGGTGCGGTGCTCGTGACGACCGCGACGATCACCGGGGCGGCGGGCCCGGTCCGCGGGGTCGTCGGCGTCGTGGTCGGTGTCGTCGTTGTCGTCGTTGGGGCACGCTACGTCCTCGGCGGCGCGACCGGCGGCGTCCACCTCCCCGGACTCGAGCGGGTCACCGGCTGGCTCACGGGCCACGTCGACCGGCTCGCAAACGGGCCGGGCATCGTTGCGCTCGGCGCTATTCACGGCCTACTTCCCTGCCCGATCCTCTATCCGGCGTACCTCTACGCGTTCGCCAGCGGCTCCGCGCTCGCCGGGGGGACCGCACTCGCCGCGCTGGGGATCGGGACGATGCCGGCCGTCTTTCTGTACGGCACGCTGATCGGCAGCGTCGACGCGGTCCACCGCCGCCGCGTTCACCGGCTCCTCGGGGTCGCGTTCGTGATCCTCGGATACGTCCTGCTTGCACACGGACTGATGGCGCTTGGGATCCACGTCCCGCACCCGATGTTGCCGTTCTGGAACCCGCTCGACACCGGCATGGAGATGAGCGGGATGGGGATGCACAGCGTGCGGATAGTCGGTCACGGAGGCGGCTGACCGATGGGATCGACCGAGTCGGTCGACGGCGGGTGTACGCTGTGTGACCTCCCGACCGCAGGCGTCGACGTGACCGATGGCGACGGCAACGCGTTCTGTTGTACCGGCTGTCGCGGGGTGTTCGAGACCCTCGGTGACGTCGACGTCGACGCCGACGACGTCGCGGCGAGACGCGAGCCGACCGACGAAACCGCGGAAGCCGAGACGCCGTCGGTCCCGGCCGACCACGACGCGACGTTCCTCGAAGTCGAGGGGATGCACTGTGCGACGTGTGAGGCGTTCATCGAGACGGTTGCGACCCAGACCGAGGGCGTGAGCGCGGCGAGTGCGAGCTACGTCACCGACACGGTTCGGGTCGACCACGACCCCGCGACCGTCTCGACGGCCGACCTCACGGAGACCGTGAGTGGGCTCGGCTACAGCGCGTACGACAGAGAGGACGCATTCTCGCGCCGGCGGGCCGACGACCTCGCCACCGCTCGACTTGCGATCGGCGTACTCGTCGGGATGGCCGTGATGTTACAGTACATCGTGTTGATCTACCCGACGTACTTCGCGTTCCCCTTCTACAACCAGCGGACGCTCGAGTACCTGAACCAGGCGATGGCGTCGAGTTCGGGGACGTACTTTTTTATCGTCCTCGGCGTGTTGACGACGATCGTCCTCTTCGTCACCGGCCGACCGATCCTGCGGGGCGCGTACGTGAGCGCCCGGACGCGGTCGCCGAACATGGACCTCCTCGTCGCGATCGCCGCGCTCAGCGCGTACCTCTACAGCACGCTCGCGGTCGTGTTCGTCGAGAGCCCCTCGATCTACTACGACGTGACGGTCGCCATCGTCGTCGTCGTCACCGTGGGGAACCACTACGAGTCGAGCATCAAGTCTCGAGCGACCGAGCTCCTCTCCGATCTCACCGCGGTACAGGTCGACACGGCCCGTCGTCTCGAGGACCGAGCGACCGCCGAGAGCGACAAAAACGAGAGTGCGATCGACGCGAGTGCGACCGAGGTCCCCATCGACGACCTCGCGCCGGGCGACCACGTGCTCGTCCGGGCGGGCGAGCGCGTCCCGGTCGATGGCGAAGCGATCGACGGCGACGCGGCCGTCGACGAATCGGTCGTCACGGGCGAGTCGCTGCCGGTACGAAAGACCCCCGGCGACGTCGTCGTCGGGGGGTCGGTCGTCGCCGACGGGTCGCTCGTCGTCGCCGTCGGCCCCGACGCGAGTTCCAGTCTCGACCGGGTCGCAGAGCTCGTGTGGGACCTCCAGAGCGGCACCCACGGCGTCCAGAAGCTCGCTGACCGGCTCGCGACGGTGTTCGTCCCGGTCGTGCTCACGGTCGCCGTCGGAGTCGCCGTCGTCAACCTCGCGCTCGGAGCGGGCGTCGCGGCCGCGATGCTCGTCGCGCTCACCGTGCTCATCGTCTCGTGTCCGTGCGCGCTCGGGCTCGCGACCCCGCTCGCGGTCGCTGCCGGGCTTCGTGACGCGTTAGAACGCTCGATCGTCGTCTTCGACGACACCGTCTTCGAGCGCATCCGCGGCGCCGACACCGTCGTCTTCGATAAGACCGGGACGCTCACCACCGGTGAGATGCGGGTCGTCGACCGCGACGTCGACGACGACCTGTTCGCGCTCGCGGCGGCACTGGAGTCGCGTTCGGCCCACCCGGTCGGCGAAGCGATCGCGGCCACGGGAGCGGGCGAACCGGTCGCCGCCGCGGCTGACCCGAACGGGCGGGCGAGGACCGACGGTGCGGGCGTGGCCGCCGATTCGACCCAGGCCGCCGATTCGATACAGTCCGACGTGTCGGCACCCACGGTCGACGCCTTCGAGAGTCACCCGCGCGGCGTCTCCGGTGTCGTAAACGGGACCGAGGTCGTGGTCGGACACCCGGGGCTCTTCGAGGAACGCGGCTGGCGGGTGCCGACGGCCGTCGACGAGGCCATTACCGCGGCACGGGACGTGGGCCGCGTGCCGGTCGCGGTTGGGCGTGAAGGCGCCGCCTCGGGCGTCATCGTCGTCGGCGACGAGCTCCGTCCAGGATGGGCCGAGACGCTCTCCTCGCTGGCTGCGGCCGACGTCGACGTCGTGGTGTTGACCGGCGACGACGCGCGGGCGGCGACCGTCTTCCGCGAGCACGACGCGGTCACCGAGGTGTTCGCCGGGGTCCCACCAGAGGGCAAAGCCGAGACGGTCGAGCGACTCAAGGGCCGTGGGCGAACCGTGATGGTCGGCGACGGGACGAACGACGCGCCCGCGCTTGCGGCCGCCGACCTCGGCATCGCCCTCGGCGGTGGAACCGCGATGGCGGCCGACGCCGCCGACGTCGCGGTCGTAGACGACGACCTCGCGTCGGTCGAGACCGTCTTCGAGCTCTCGCGGGCCGCCGGCCGACGGGTCAAAGCGAACATCGGATGGGCGTTCTGTTACAACGCCATCGCGATCCCGCTCGCGGTCACGGGACTGTTGAACCCGTTGTTCGCAGCGGTCGCGATGGGCCTTTCGAGCCTGCTCGTGGTGACGAACTCCTCGCGACCGCTGTTGTCGTCGTGAGCGCGGTGTCGCGCTCCGACGCTCTGTGTCACACGTGGGTGTCGAGGAACTCGACGACGTCACGGTACGCGTCGATCCGGTTCTCGAGCTTCGAGAAGCCATGGCCTTCGTCCTCGAAGATCCGCTTTCGGACGGGGACGTCCTGCTCGCGTGCCGCCTCGACGATCGCTTCGGCCTCGCTCACGGGAACTCGCGGGTCGTTCGCCCCGTGGAGGACGAAAAGCGGCGCCTCGATGGCGTCGATGGTGGTGATCGGCGAGATGGACTCGAGGAACTCGCGGTCGGTCTCGAGTGCACCGTACTCCGCTTCCCGCAGCGTTCGGCGCCAGTCGCCGGTGTTCTCGAGGAACGTCACGAAGTTGGCGATACCGACGACGTCGACGCCGGCGGCCCACAGGTCGGGGAACTCGGTCAGCGCCGCGAGGACCATGAAGCCGCCGTAGGAGCCGCCCATAGCCGCGATGCGGTCGGGATCGACTTCCGGGTGGTCGTGGAGCCACTCGACGGCGGTGCGGAGGTCCTCGACCGCATCGGGTCGCTTCTCGACGTCGTCGAGCGCGGCGTAGGACCGACCGTAGCCGGCCGATCCGCGCACGTTCGGCTCGAAGACGGCGTAGCCGGCGTCGAGGAAGTATTGGGTGACGCCCGCGAACGAGGGTCGTCGCTGAGACTCCGGGCCGCCGTGGATGTCGACTACGACGGGGTAGCCGTCGGTCGGCGGCTCGCGTTCGGGCAGCGAGACGAACGCCGGTATCTCTCGACCGTCGAACGTCGGATAGTGCACGAGTGCGGGCTCGATGAACGCCTCGGGCGAGATGCCGGCCGTCGACGCGGTCGTCCACCGCGTTGTCTCGCCGGTGGTCGTCTCGACGACGTGGACGTTCGCGTTCGTCGTCCGGCCAGTGGCGGTCACCGCGAACCGGTCGCCGTCCGGGCCGAACGAGACGCCCCCGGCGACGCCGGTCGGCAGGTCGGGAGCGGGGAGGGGATCGATGCGGTCGGGCGCGACGAGCTCACCGACGGAGACCTCGGTGTAGCCGTCGACGTTTCGCGTGTAGACGATCCGCCGGGACGACTCGTCGAGACTCACCCCGCCGACGTTCCACTCGTCGCCGGACTCGACGACGTCGAACGCGCCGGTGGCGAGGTCGAGCCGCTCGAGCCGGAGCGTGTCGCTCTCGCGGTCGGTAACGCAGTAGAGCGCGTCGCCTTCGGGACCCCATTCTGGGCTCGCGTATCGAACGTCGCCCTCGTGAGGGGTGTGGTGGGTCAACTCGCCGGTGTCGACCGACAGCGTGTACACGTCGTGGTCGAACGAAGAGTGTGCTTCGTGGACGATCAGCCGGTCGTCGTCGGGCGACCAGCCGGCAACGGAGAGCCAGCCGTCGCCCTCGTGGACGCACTCGGCGTCCGTCCCGGTCTCGGCTCGGCCCTGGACGTACACGTCGAAGACCGACCGGTCTCGACGGTTCGACGCGAAGGCGAACCGCTCGCCGTCGCTGTCCCATCCGCCCCAGCGGTGTTTCGCCGCCGGATGAGCGGTGCAGTTCGTGATCTGCCCCGACCCGGCGTCGAGCCGGTAGAGCTGTGCGCGTTCGTTGCCGCCCTCGTCCATGCCGAAGACGACCTCTGCGCGCTCCGGAGAGGCGTCGACGAACGTGACGCGCTCGTCGAAGAAGGTGTGTTGGGTCGGCCACGCCCGCGGCGTCGTGAGCGACCACACCTGTGCAGTGCCGGTCGTATCGAGGAGGAACCAGACGCGGCCGTCGGCGCCCACGCTCGCCCGGCTCGCGCTCCGTACGTTGAGGTATCGTTCGACGTCGTATCGGGGCATGCGTCACACTACCATCGCCGCCAGCAAACCGTTTCGGGTGGTCTGGAGGTACAAGCAGGGGTGGGCGTCCCGTGGTGTGAGGGCGGGCTTTTTGAGAGACGGCATCGTCACACGAAGCATGCGCGTCGCCGTCGTCTCGTTGTTTACCCCACAACACGGGGAGACGCCGGCACGCACCCGGACCCACCGGACCGCAGTCGACCTCGCCGCACAGGGGCACGACGTCGTGTGGCTGTGTGCCCGCTGGTGGGGCGGGTCAGTGCAGACGTTCGAGCTGAACGAGATCACCTACCGGGCCGTAGTCGAGGAGCCCTCGCCGGTCGCGTTCGCGGCGCGGCTCCCGACCGAGCTCCGCGCGGTCGCCCCCGACGTCGTCCACGCGATCAACACCCCGCCGCTCCCAGCGCTCGCCGCAGTTCTCACCGGACGACTCGGTGGCCCCCCGGTCCTCGTCGACTGGTGGCGTGAGCACCCGGCCGACTCGCGGGCGGTCGCTCGACTCCTCGCACGACGCGCGCCGGCGGTGACGACGCCGACACAGACGACGAAGACGCGGGTTCGTGAGCACGGCGCCACGGACGCGACCGTCGACGTCGTGCCGGAGCGGATCGACGTCGACCGCATCACAGACGCGCCCATCGACGACCGATTCGACGCGGTGTACTCCCGTCGGCTCGACCGCCACGCCGGCGCCGAGACGTTCCTCCTGGCGTTGGCCGAACGACGCCGGGACGACTGGACGGCGGCCGTGATCGGCGACGGACCCCAGCGGGACAGACTCGAGACGGCGGCCGCAGACCTTCGGATCGACGATCGGGTCGCGTTCCTCGGCGACCGGCCGCTCGACGAGCGCGTGGCGATCTTCAGAGGCGCCCACACCTTCGCACAGACTGCAGCACGGGAGTCGTTCGCGACGGAGCTGTTGTGGGCGCTCGCGTGCGGCTGTATCGGACTCGTCGAGTACCACGCAGAATCCAGTGCCCACGAACTCGTCGAGGGGCGCGAGCGTGGGCGGCTCGTCACGAACCCCGCAGAACTCGCGGACGCGATGGGAGCCGTCGCGAGCGCAGAGCGGCTGTCGGCCGACCCGGCGTTCGAGTCATACGATGGAGCGGTCGTCCTCGATCAGTACCTCGACCGGTATCGGTCGCTCGTCGAAACGTGACGAGCCGGTCGTACGGTCCGTCTAGACCTCGTTCTGGGTGACGGTGCCGCCGTACTTCATGAAGACGAACGCAAGCCCGAGCGTACTCACCATGGCGATGAACGTCGCGATGGTGAGCGCGCGGGCGCCATCTGGTACGAAGACGGCGCTGCTCGCGCCGCCGCCACCGCCCGTCGAGACGGTCGGAATGTCACCGCCGACGGCGAGGCCGGCATGCATGCCGACGGCCGTGTGTGGGACACAGTGATAGTGGGTGATACCAGCGTCCTCTTCGGTCACCTCGTACTCGTAGGTGGCGCCCTCCTCGCCGACGGGGTCGCCGCTGTCGAGGCTCGCCGGGCCGCCGCCCTCGACCGTCTTCACGTTGTGGGCGCCGCCGTTGCCGGTCCACTCGAAGGTGATCGTCGTGCCCGGGTCGACCCACAGCTGGGTCGGGTCGAACGCCAGGCCGTTCTCGCCCGCGCCGACGGAGACCGTCACGGAGTCTTGTCCCCGGGCGTCCTGATAGCTGCCGAGGTTTCCGCCTGTGACGCCGCTCGGCCACTCCGGCGCTTCGCTTGCGCCGCCGCCGTCGTCTTGTCCCGCGGCAGTGCCCGTCGCGGCTGCTGTGCCGCCGACGACGGCGACCGACCCGCCTGCCGTCCGCATGAACGCGCGCCGAGAGACGTCGTCCGAACTCATACCCGCGGGTTCGTCGTAGTCCGTAGTGAATATGTTGATCCACACCCGGGTCGCGACGGCGACGAGAACACGCGAGAACGGAGACGAGAGACGGGACGAGTGGACGGCTCCGACGTGAGACGAGACGTACGACGAATCGAGGAGAAAGCCTCGCGCTTCAGTGCGGAGAGGATATCAACAGCTACGATGGCGCGCGCCTCGTGAGGTCGCCGAAGGCGGACTCGCGAGCGCGTGCGAGGGATGAGCGAGAGAGCGAAGCGACCGAGCGAATCGGTTGGGGAGGGTGTGGCCCAACCGGTGTCCGGCTGTCGGGCTGTCGTCTCGTTCACCCACCCACTACGATCGACAGGGCCGATTCCGTCCGTATGTGGCAGTGGCTAATTGACCGATACGACGCTGCGACGGCCGGACGCCAGTACCTTCACCCTCCACAGCCGACTCACCCGTCGCCTACGGGCGACTCGCTCGTCCTTCGCGCGCTGGTGGACCGGTGTCGCGGCCCTCGAGGCGCACGCCACGCCGTTCGTGTCGCACTCGTCGTATGGTGGTCGAACAGACGGCATCGAACCGCACCGAGAACGAACCGGTCCTCGGTACCTACCGAACCGAGTCGAGTAACAGCCGCTGTTCGACCCGCTTTACCTCGTGTTGGACGTCGCGGACCGCGTCGATGTTCGCAGAGATCGACGACACGCCGGACTCGACGAGGAACTCGACCATCTCGGGCTTCGAGCCGGCCTGCCCACAGATGCTCGTGTCGACGCCGAGTTCGCGACAGCGCTCTATCGTGTCACCGATGAGCCGCAACACCGCGGGATGGAGCTCATCGAAGTGGTCGGCGACGTGTTCGTTGTTCCGATCGACCGCAAGCGTGTACTGGGTGAGGTCGTTCGTCCCGAACGACGCAAAGTCGATCCCCAGATCGGCGAGTTCGTCTATCTGGAGAGCACTCGCCGGCGTCTCTATCATTACGCCCCACCGGCGCGCCTCGGGATCGATGTCGGCCGCATCGAGGTGCTCGCGAAGCGCCGCCACGTCGGCCGCGTCGTTGACGAGCGGGAACATCACCTCGAGGTTGTCGTACCCCATCTCGAAGAGTCGCGCGAACGCGGCGAGCTCCTGACGGAACGGCGCGGGCTTGTCGAGACTCCGCCGCGCGCCGCGCCACCCGAGCATTGGGTTGTGCTCGTGCGGCTCGCCGTCGCCGCCCGTCAGCTCGCGGAACTCGTCGGTCGGTGCGTCGATGGTCCGGACGCGGACCGGGCGCGGGTAGAACTCGTCTGCGACCTGCCGGACGCCATCGATGATCTCGTCTTGGTACGCCCTAGCACCGTGGTCGGCGATGTAGCGCTCTGGGGTTTTGCCGAGCGAAAGCACCATGTGCTCGATGCGCAGCAGGCCGACCCCGTCGGCACCCGTCGCCGCGGCGCGCTCTGCGGCCGCGGGGATGGAGACGTTCACCTTCACCTCCGTCGCCGTCATCGGCTTGACCGGCGTCTCCGGCCGCGCGGCCTCGACGGGCTCGAACTCGGCCGCGGGCTCGGCCGAATCGTCGGTACCGGCCCGAACCGTCCCCTTGTCGCCGTCGATGGTGATCGACTGGCCGTCCTCGAGCACCCGCGTGCCGTTGGTCGTGCCCACGACCGCCGGCACGCCGAGCTCGCGGGAGATGATCGCGGCGTGACTCGTCATCCCGCCCTCGTCGGTGACGATGCCCGCGGCGCGTTTCATCGCCGGCACCATGTCGGGCATCGTCATCTCCGTCACGAGCACGTCGCCGTCCTCGACCTGGTCGAGGTGATCGAGCGTCGTGACGATACGTACGGCTCCCGAGACGGCTCCGGGGCTCGCGCCGAGCCCGTCGACGAGGACGTCCTCGTCGGTATCGTCGCCGACCGCCGCGCCGGCAGCACCCGCCGTGGCACTGGCGTTCGTGCCGCCGTTCGGGACCGGAGACACTCCCGCCGGTGTGTCGCCAGCACCGTCGCCGGTCGCCTCAGTCCTCACACCGCCAGCCTCGCTTCCCACGCCACCGGCCTCAGCGCCCGCGTCGTCCGGCGCCTCACGGATCGTCGTGATCGGCCGCGACTGGAGCATGTAGATGGTTCCCTCGTGGATCGCCCACTCGACGTCCTGTGGCGTCCCGTAGTGGGTCTCGACGCGCTCGCCGAGGCCGACGAGCTCGTCGATCTCCGCCTCCGAGAGGACGCGGGTCGTGCGCCGATCGTCGTCGACGTCGCGTTCGACCGTCTCGCCGGTCTCGGGGTCTTTGAGCATCTCGATCTTCTTATCAGCGACGGTGACGTCCGCGAGCGTCTCGCGCTCGCGGTCGTACACGTAGTTGTCCGGAGAGACCGCACCGGAGACGACCGCCTCGCCGAGGCCCCACGCGGCTTCGATCGTCATCTCTGGGTCACCGGTCGACGGGTGACTGGTAAAGAGCACGCCGGACTTTTCGGCGTCGACCATCCGCTGGACGACGACCGCGATGTCGACGTCGGCGTGCGGGAACCCCCGCTGTTGTCGGTAGTAGATCGCTCGCTGGGTGAAAAGCGATGCCCAACAGGCCTTGA
>Ga0209965_1000159_pt1 | contig 23684 bp, 31 predicted proteins | sample SalPon2_B_H2O_MG_FD_185707 | JGI IMG/M metagenome (GOLD analysis project Ga0209965, IMG submission 185707) | Salt pond water microbial communities from South San Francisco under conditions of wetland restoration - Salt Pond MetaG R2_B_H2O_MG... | ecosystem: Environmental > Aquatic > Non-marine...
CGGCGGGTTTAACCGGAACCAGTCGGTGTGTGTGCGGTATGGAGTTACACAACCGGAGCGTGCGGACGGACGTCCGCGAGCTCGGGGCCCTGCTCGGCGACGTCCTCGCCGCACAGACGTCGACGGCTGCCTACGAGACCGTCGAAGACCTCCGCACCGCGGCGATCGCGTACCGACAAGGGGACGCCGAGAGCCGGGACGTATTGTACGACGCGATAAACGACCTTTCGGGGTCGCGGGAGGGAATCGTCGCACGGGCGTTCACCACGTACTTCGAGCTGATCAACCTTGCCGAAGAGCGTGAGCGGGTTCGCGCGGTCCGAAACGCCGAGTCTGCGGGTGCGATCCACGATTCCTTCGCCGAGACGATCGCCGCGTTCGCCGAGGAAGGGGTCACAGCAGACGAACTGGAGGCACTGCTCGGAGACGTCCTCATTGAGCCGACGTTTACCGCGCATCCGACGGAGGCCCGGCGGGCGACGGTCAAATCGAAGCTCCGGTCGATAGCGAACCTCATTGAAGAGCTCGACGAGCAGCGGCTCACCGACCGCGAGCGGCAGGCTCGCTGGCGCGACGTGAACGCCGAGGTGACGAGTCTTTGGGGAACCCGCCAGGTACGACAGCGTCGACCTGAGCCCGAAGACGAGGCCAGAAACGTCGGGTGGTACCTCGAGAACACCCTCTTTGACGTCGTCGGCAGCGCCTACGAGGAGTTCGAAGAAACCATCTCGAGTGAGTACGAGGACGTCGAATGTCCGAAGTTGTTCGAGTTCCGGTCGTGGGCCGGTTCCGACCGCGACGGAAATCCGTTCGTCACTCCAGAGGTTACCGACGAGACGCTAGAGCGACAGCGCGCAGCCGCCGTCGAGAAGTACCGAGAGGAGTGTAAACGACTCTCAGCGGTGTTGAGCCACGACGGGGACCGGTACGCGACGACCGGCCCGCTTCGCGATTCGTTGGCCGAGGACGCCGAGCGCTTCCCAACGGTCGTCGAGGAGGCGAGCACGCGGTACCCCGACGAGCCATACCGACAGAAGCTGAAGCTGATGCGTGAGCGACTTGACCGCGTCGACGACGTCAGGCCCGGCGGCTACCCAGACGCCGAGGCGTTTCTCGCCGACCTCGACACCATCGCAGAGTCGCTCACACTCGACGACAACGACGTCGTCCGAACTGCACACATCGACCCGCTCAGACGGCAGGTAGACACGTTTGGATTCGTCCTCGCGTCACTCGACCTCCGTGACCACCGGGAGAACCACACCGAGGCCGTCGCAGAAGCCGTCGCAGCAGAGGGCGTTGATTATCGGTCGATGGAAGAAGACGAGCGGGTCGACTTCCTCACCGAGGCGATCCTCCAGCCGGAACCGATACTTGACCCTGACGAACCAGGGGACGTCTCCGAGACGACCGCCCGCGTGTTGCGTCGATTCGACTCGCTCGCCGGCTGGCAAGAAGAGTACGGCACGCAAGCTATCGACACCTACTGCATCTCGATGACCGAGGAGCCGAGTCACGTTCTCGAGGTGCTCTTTTTGGCCGACCAGGTCGGCGTCGTCACGCTTCCCGACCACTGTGGGATCGACGTTGTTCCGTTGTTAGAGACCGAGTCCGCACTCAACGGGGCCGAACGCATTCTGGGCACGTTGTTCGAAAACGACGCGTACAGCGCCGCACTCTCGGCTCGCAACGAGGTACAAGAGGTGATGCTCGGCTACTCCGATTCCAACAAGGAGAACGGGTTCCTCGCGGCCAACTGGGATCTGTACAAAAACCAGCGACGGATCGCAGACTTCTGCCGCGAAGAGGAGGTCACCCTCCGTCTCTTTCACGGCCGTGGCGGCTCCATCTCCCGCGGCGGCGGGCCGATGAACGAGGCGCTTCTCGCCTTGCCAAACGAGACAGTCACCGGACAGGTGAAGTTCACGGAGCAGGGTGAGGCGATAGCCGAGAAGTACGCCAATCCGCGGATTGCCGAGCGAGAGCTCGAACAAATGTTAGACGCGCAGATACGCGCCCGTCAGGAGGCCAACCAAGAGCCGACCGAGGAGGTGCCCGAGGCGTGGATCGACGCCATGGAGACGATGGCGTCGGCCGCTCGCGACACCTACCGGAGCCTGTTGAACGCCGACGGGTTCGTCTCGTACTTCGGGCAGGCGACGCCAATTTCGGTCGTCGAGGACCTCAACCTTGGCTCGCGGCCCGCCTCCAGGAGCGGTGAACGCACGGTCGAGGACCTGCGGGCGATTCCGTGGGTCTTCTCTTGGACGCAGACGCGGCTCATCCTTCCCGGCTGGTACGCTGTCGGCTCCGGACTGAACGCGTACCTAGAGGAGGTCGGCGAGGCGAACGGGATCGAGACGCTACGCGAGATGTACGACGAGTGGCCGTTCTTCCGGACGACACTCGATAATGCAGCGCTTGCGCTCGCGCGAACCGAGCCGGAGATTGCCGCCGAGTACGCCGAGTTGGCTGACGCCGAACTCCGCGAGCGCTTCTTCCCGCAGCTCGTCGACGAGTACGAGCGCGGTCGTGAGCTGGTGCTCTCGATTAGCGGCCGCGATGAGCTCATCCGGCGCGAGTGGCTCGGTGAGAGTCTCGATCGGCGAAACCCCTACGTCGACCCGCTCAACCTCCTGCAGGTCGACCTCCTCGGTCGCACACATCGAACCGAAGCGGAGGAGCGGACTCTCCGACTCACCGTCAACGGTATCGCGGCCGGCATGAAGAATACGGGGTAGTCGGGCTCGTCGTGCGGGAGATTAGAACGTAATGACTTCGTACCCTTCGTCGACGAGGCGTCGGATGCTCGGGTGACCGTCGTGTTCGTCGAGGGTGTCGAGTCCGGCCGCGTCGACTGCGTCCGCGACGTCGAACGCACTCGAACAATAGTCACAGACTGCCGCGTGCTCGCGAACTGACTGGTACAGATCGTGATAGTCGTGGGTCGGGTCCTCCAACGCCGGAACCCACGTCGTTCCGGCACCGTCGAAGATGAGCATGAGTTCGTCGTCTGCTTCGGCAAATTCTCGCGCCGTCTCAAGTGCGTTCACGACGCGGCCGAGGTTCTCGTGACCGTCCGTACCTGCAAGCACAACAATAGCGGCTTTGACCATACGTCGATCACGAGGCGCACACACATAGTGTGTTGGCGGCCGTGCAAGTCGAATGCAGCGCCGACAAGGAAATATATGGGATCCGCTATAGCTGCCGGCGATGGGTCACACAGGGTCTACGGCTCCACGAAGCACCTAGCGGGTTGGTAGTGAGATGGCAACGACAATGGAGCCAACACCAATCACTCTTTTTCGAGTGTCTCCCAAAACACCTCTGGGGGGTCACGGTCCCCGTTGGCCGCGAGTGCAACCCGCTTCTGCCGGTTCGCCTCCTGGATACCACTCGCAGCCTCGCCGGCCCAGCGCAGGAATCCGACGAGTGTCTCACGGCGCATCCGGTCGAGGTCGACGGCGTGGTAGGCGTTGACGATGCCACCACCCTCGCGGTTCAGTTCGGCGCGGTCGACTAGCTCGAGGTCGACAAGCGTGTGGAGGTACCGGGTCACGGTGCTCCGGTCGTAATCGAGTGTCGCTGCAACGTCGCGGGCGGACACCGGCCCCTCTCCGACGACACACAGACAGACGTCGATGCCGGCTTTTGGGAGGCCAAACACCTGCAACAGCACTTCTTTGAGTTCGGGCGTGCTCACCGAGATGTCGACGTCGTCGACCGGCTCCATCGGCGCTCCGTGACACGACACGGCGTCGTCCCCGATGACCAGCGCAATCGTATCACAGCTGGAACACTCGACGATCGAGGAGCGGCTTGCACCGGGGCCGAGTGTGCGTGCGTCGTCATGCTCACTCATCAGCAGTCACCGAGCATACACAATATCCGTGCTGTCGTGGGGGCCTAGCTGTTTGGGTTATCACTACACCCAACTGTGGAGTTCCCATAACCTCGGAGGATGGATTTGATGCGTGCCTTCTAATCGTTACTTCCACTCGGTGAATAATATCGGTCGCCGTCGTTCGAGTGTTGTTCTTCAACCGGCAGCACAGTCGTAAGCCGGTCAGCCACGCTCGGGTCAAGTACCCCAGCTAGCTCCATCGCCTCCGATTCGTATGTCTCCAGATCGAGCACGCTCCGGAAGAACCACGAGAGTGTTACGTAGTGCTGAATAGACGCTGAGTCACAGTTATACAGGCTCACACAGCGGTTCTATGTTACTGATGGCGAACATAAAGACAATTTTACAGAACTGTCGATACCAGCCTAGCGCTCGCACGGCATCGCCGAGCGAGCGCTTCGTTGTTGAGTAGGAAGTTTCGGCCATCCACCGCTGGGTGTAGCCATTTTCTCGATTGAGCGCGTTGTCCGCGGCTACTTTCGCTGATGAGCCGCGGTAGTGAACAAGGTACTCAACGTCATGTGCGGCGATTTCGTACTCGGTATGCCAATCTTTAAAACCATTATGAGCAGCAACGGACTACAAATCGTCCGCGTTTAATGAGTGAGAGAAGTTTCGGGAAGCTACTGTAAATTTAGTTGAACGGCAAAGGAACTCGTTGAGGTGCTTAATCTGTAGATCCATGGCGAGTGTGCTCATCAATCCCGTCCTGTACGACACGTTCTGCTAGTATTGCACAGTCGATCCGCATCGGTGAGATATCGACACCAAGTGTATCGATTGCATCGTCACGATCCAGCTCACGAACGTCTTCAAGAGTCATCCCCGGAAGCTGCTCTGCGAGCATACTCGCACTCGCGAGACTAATTGCACAACCATCGCCTCTGAACGACACTTCCTCAATGGTCTCATCGTCGTCGGCAAGGCGGACGTCAAAAGTCAATTTGTCACCGCATGAGGTGTTCTCACCCGTGTGCGAAAACGTGAGTGGAGCAAGATCCCCATACCGGCGTGGGTTCCGATAGTGATCGAGAATTTGTTCCTGGTACATCTTGGAGCCTTTCATGCTCATATACGGACTCTTCTTGTAGTGACATATTTATAAATCTGCTGTATATAATAACAAGAATAATTAATATAGAGTATATAGTTAATAACACGCATGTCGTCACAGAGTCTTGATCGACAACTAGCACCGAACGCATCAACACATAAGATCGGGTTCGTCGGTGAGAGCGATGCTGGCAAAACAACCGTCGCCACGCTGGTTGCAGATCGGCTATCGGACCGAACCCAGGTAGCGGTGCTGGGAGAGGCTGGACAAATTGTGGATAACACGCCGACCCAGCAACTCGACAGTAGCCCTGAACGCGAAATCGAATGGACAGTCGTAGACGCGGCGGCGGGAACAGAGTCGTTCGAACAGTGGACTAACGTGCTTGACACCGCATTCATTATCGCCACGCCCGATACGCTTGACACCGTGTCTGCCTACGTCGAGATTGCGAATCGTGCTAATACTGATCTCTTTCTCATCGTAACACGCTTTAGCGATGCGGATCGGGAACAGCTTCGATCGTTTGACGGCCCAACGTTAGCTGAGTATTTCTACGAAGATGAGACGATCACAACGGCGATGAATGCCGGTGAGGTTCCCACAATTGAAGACTGGACTGTCGAAGCGATTCTTATTGAGGCTCTCCAGTCCGAGCGATTGGATCCAGATGCCGCCCTCAACGCGCTCGAAACGCGACAGCGGTCGGTTGTCAACGTCGAGGTCTCAGACCGGCAGCAAGCAGAGACACTCATTGAGACGTTCGAGAGCGCCGGACATCGTGCGGCCTATTACCGCTGTAATTGTCGTTGCCACGATGGTCACGTGATCGCTCGCACGGGTGAAGAGAAGTAGACTACCCTACCCTACTCGCTCACGGCTGAGCCCGTTCGCTCCTTGAGAGTAGGGCTTCTTGCTTCCACGACACGCTTTGCAGACACCGAGGTATCCACAAGGAGCGCAGTCTCTACAGGCGTTTCTTCGGGGTGTCCCACTCCTACATCTTCGAGGCCGCGAGAAAGAATGTTCCACGCCGCATTCGCGTCCCTGTCCACCTCAAACCTGCAGGCGAGACAGGAGTGTTCACGGACCCATAGCGGCTTCTCCGTCGAGACACCACACGACGCACACTCTTTCGTTGTTACTCTCGGGTTGACCGCCACGAAGTGCGTTCTTTCACGCTTGCACTTGTATTCGAGCAACGAGTGGAATGTTCGCCACGACGCCGATGCAGTGTTGCGGCTGTTCGACGGGCTTTCGATCATCCCTTTCACGTTCAGGTCTTCGACCGCCACGAGGTCGCATTCCCGAGCGTAGTACGCCGAGAGCTTGTGCAAGGAGTCGCGGCGCTTCCGTCGGAGGTCAGCGTGACACTCCGCGACTCGACTTTGTCCCAGAAGGTGATGACCACGGCTCCGAGATGGGATTCGACCAGCGGCAGTAGCGCGTCGAGATTGTCGTCGATATCCCTCGCCGGAACGACGAGCAACACCGTCTCATCGTCGCCGACCTGCGCCAGTGCGTCCCGCGTTCTTTCGGTGTCGGCATCGAGGACGATACCAGGCGTGTCGACGAACTCGCACCCGTCGGTCGTGTACCACTTACTGCGGGTAGTAGTGCCGCGGAAGTTCCCGCTGGTCGGCCGGTCGCCCGTGAGCGAGGAGACGAGTTCGGACTTCCCGACGCTCCCCTTCCCGACGACCACGACAGTCTCTCTATCTGTATTCCCCGCAGCCGGCGTGTCGGTCGACCGAGTTCGGCCCTCAGTCATATTTTTCGAACCCGATCGAGGGGGCCAGTTCGCGGAACGACTGCCGGCAGAGCCAGATATCGTACTTCCCGACGAGTCCCTGTTCGCGGCCGGTCATCCGACAGACGCGTCGGTCGTCGTCGTTGCTCGCCTCGGTCGATCCCTCGGGTCCACTGTCGTTCTGCAGAGTCTCTCGTGTCATCGTTAGCAGTCGCACATATCCGGCTCACAGCAGGACAGGTCTTCGAGGAACATGTCCTTCTCGCGGTACTCCTTGAGGGGAGTGCGGTCGATATCGAGTCTAGCGGCGATCTCGTCGGCGACGACGGCGAAGCGCTGTCTGAACTTACAGATAAAACAGAATATCTGGCCGTTGTGTGACACCTGCGGGCCGACCAGAAAGGCCTTCGGAGTCGTCGTCGACTCGTCTCGCTCGGTCAGTTCCGGTCGACCGTCGTCGAACGCGAAGTGCTCGTCTGCGGGGCCGAGTCCGTTTTGGAACCCCGTCGCTAGCACGGGTCGGTTTCGCGTCGCAAACGTCTCACCGTCCGCACTGACGACCTCAAACGACGCGCCATCTCTCTTGACCCGTTTGACGCGGACGCCGTCTTCGAGCGTGATCGGCGCGTCTCGTTCGAACGCTTTGCGCAACTGTTGGCTCGTGTACGGTGAGAGCACTTTGCTCGGGTCGGGCCCGCGGAAGCGCCACGGCCCCTCCTCGTCGAGAACGATCGTTTCTTGCCCCTCATTGGCGAGCGTGAGCGCCGCGTCGATCCCGCTCTCGTACCCGCCGACGACCACGACTGGGTCGTCGACGCACTTGTCGGCGAACGAGCGCCACAACCCGACCCGAGTGTTGTGAACGCAGTGGCTCGCACCCGGAAACGGCTCCTCGCTCGGCCGTCCAAACCGGCCGGTCGCCCAGACGACGAACCGGCTCTGGATCGTACCAGCCGACGTATGAAAAATGAACTCGTCGTTGTGACGCCGTACCGACTCCACGTCGACGCCGGTCCGGACGGGGAGGTCGTAGAACTCGGCGACCCCTTCGAGGTATTCAGCGTACTCATCACCGCTCGGATGTTCGCTGTCGAGCACGAACGCCGGCGAGGTGTCAGTCGTAACGGCGTTCAAGTTTCGACAGCCGAAGCGGTTGCTCGGAAACGAGGGCGTGATCAGTTGCATCTCGTCGGGCCACTGTCTGAACGACGCGCCGACCGCCTCTCGGTCGAGAATCGCGTAGGAATCCAGACCGAGGTCTTCGAGGACGACGCCGGTTCCGACGCTGGCAGCGCCCCCGCCAACGATCACCACGTCGAGCGACTCGCACTTTCGGAGGTTTGTCGATGTCACTGTTAACAACATCTACTTCTAGATAGCCAAATATAAATAATATGCACTATAGGGTTACTAATAGATGAGTCGAGAGACGATCCCCGTCACGGTACTGAGCGGCAACCTCGGCGCGGGAAAGACGACCGTGTTGAACAACCTCCTAAACACGCGGACTGACCTCGATATCGCGGTCCTCGTCAACGACATGGGCGTGGTGAACGTCGATGCGGAACGCGTCGCCGAGCACTCGGATATCTCCGAAGACGACGAGGACCTGATCGAACTGTCGAACGGCTGTATCTGCTGTGAGCTGCGCGGCGACCTGCTGGACGCGCTCGCGAAGCTCGCTCAGGCCCGCGAGTTCGACTACCTCGTTATCGAATCGACGGGCGTCGCTGAGCCGTTACCCGTCGCACAGACACTCACGATGGGGTTCGATCAGGGCGACCTCGACCCGACGGAGTTCTACGAAGAGACCGGCATCGAGGTGATGGACTACTACGAGCTCGACACGACGGTCACCGTCGTCGACGCCCATCAGTTCTGGACGGCGTTCGACTCGAAGGAGTCGCTCATGGACGGGGACACCGAGAAGGATCTCGGCAGCCTGCTCATCGAGCAGATCGAGTTCTGTGACGTCCTCCTGTTGAACAAGTGTGACCTCGTCGACGAGGCGACGCTTGACGAGATTGAGGAGATGATCGAAGTTCTCCAGCCACGTGCGGAAATCATCCGGACGGAACACGGCGCGGTCGATCCCGACAAGATCCTCAACACGGGCCGGTTCGACTTCGAGGAAGCGAGTCAGTCCGCGGGGTGGGTACGGGAACTCCAGCAGCCACACGAGTCCGCCGAGGAGGAACACGGCGTCACCTCGTTCGTTTACACGTCGCGTTGTCCGCTCCATCCCGAGCGGTTCGCGGAGCTGCTTGACGCGTTCCCCGCGAACGTCGTCCGCTCGAAGGGCCATTTCTGGGCGGCAGGCCGCGAGGAGACGGCGCTCGGGCTGAACGTCGCGGGACAGTCAATCCGAGTCGGGCCGGCCGGCGACTGGATCGCGACACTCCCGGAAGAAGAACGCGAGGCCTATTTTGAGGCCAATCCGGAACTCGAAGAGATATGGGACGACGAGTGGGGAGATAGGGGGACACAACTCGTGCTTATCGGGACGAATATGGATCACGATGCGCTCCGCGCCGACCTCGACGCGGCCTTGCTGACCAACGAAGAGATGGACGCCGACTGGACCGTTTTCAACGACCGGTTCCCGACGTGGGACACCAAGGATGACGCCGAACCCGGCGAGGGTACCGAGGAGTCGGCTGAGACGACCGACGACAGCGCCGAGGAGGTCGGCCTCGCGGACTGACGATGTCCTCGCCACGCTCCCTCTTCCGGACGGCCGCCGACAAGAACGCGCCACACGAGACCCGCACAACGGCGATCGATGAACTCGCCGAGATCGCCGCGACGACGCAGCTCCGCGTCATTGTTGTTGCGGACGGATTTAACGGGTCGTTCCGCCGGCAGGCGTTGAACGGGCTGGGTCGGTGCCGAGCGACAACAGAACTCGCGGCGCTGGCCGACAACGCGAGCCTGCCGACACCACTCCGCAGGCGGGCAGACCGCCTACGCTGACGCTTCGTCTAGTTCGTCGGTTCTCGTTGTGCGCACAAGAATTAGTTAGCTTGTGTGTTAAGTTAATATTCTAAAGCAGTTGTCACACACCATTTTTTAATAACACTCTTGTATATATAGCCCCAGGTTGTTAATGTAATGTCGTACGCATGCACCAACTGCGATGCACAGTTCCAGAGCGCTGCCGGTGTGACCCAGCACGTCGCCTTACATCACAACCGGTGTGCTGTGTGTGACGAAGAGTTCGAAGAGACTGACTCGCTGCGCGAGCACGTCCACGAGAGTCACTGATCGCTGCTTTCCGGTACGGTACAGCCGCAACTTCGGTTGTGACATTGACTTTTCCCCGCGGACGGAGACACGTCGGTGCCCAAAAACACGTTCAGCTACGAATCGATCGGAGTGATGTAACCGACCCCACCCTACTTCGCTCACCCCGGCAGGTTCGCTCGTTGAGGGTAGCGTGGGACCGTCGGTCCCACGAACCATGCGAACGGGCGCGTAGCGCCCGTGAGCAGATGAGGCTTTGATGTGGTTCTCGCCCTCGGTTGGCGCGACGGGGCGTCTTGTGCGCCTCGCCTACCGGACGCCCTTCGGGGTCGACAAACCCACCATTTGGGCCGGGCTACTGCGGCCCGTACTGCGCGAGACGTGTGCTCGCACAGCACTACCTGGCAGTACGGACGAGTGTAAGTTAACGGTTGTCTCCCACCGTGTCGGCTTCCTCCCCGGCATACTCGCGTCGTACTTCCGACTCGGCGTCGGAAGTTCTTGCTCCTTGAGGCCGGGGGCTCCGCCTCGAAAGACGCTGAAGACGCACCGCCTCACGTTTCAATCCGTATCTGAACACTATGCATCAAGATCGTGTCACTAACATATCATTTCATCAATAACATCAGCTACGAGACGAGTCCCGGCATCCGTCAGGGATCCGGACGGGAGATTATCCCGAATCGACCATAACGGGATCGTGTAGATCGCCCACGGCATCACGTAACTCGTTTTCCGCAGCTCCACGTCATCCAGCATATCGTCCGGTAACTCAGTCACCTCGTACGAGTAATCAGACTGCGTTGAGAGACACACCACGGTCGCTTCGTGCTCAACGTACGGCCGGTCCACGTCAGAAATCACGATTACTGGCCGCGGATTGCTATGTGCACCGGTCGGATCCTGAGCGAACACGAGACTGCCTTGCGGGTAATAATACGTCATTGTAGAGTGTCCTGTAAATCGATCCGGGGGCTACCGATCCCCACGGCCGGACTCACTGTGTTCGCTCGTGTTCGTGTCGGTGCTCGTCACCCAGTCTTCCGGTGCCGGTTCCGCGTCATGGTCCGTACGCTGATCACCACGGTCACGCGGTAGTTCTGTCTTTGCACCGCTCCCGGTTTGTTCCACGTCTTCTGGGCCGATTCCAGAGTTCGGGTACCGAGTTGCCATGTCGTCGAGTTGTACGAGACTCCGTGCGAACCGCAGTAGGTCATCGCGGTGTTCGAGGCCGTGGTACAGGCCGTCGCTGGTTTTGCCGATCAGCCCGTCGTCGTGCAGCCGGGACAGTGTTGTTGATGTGGTGCCGCGCGGCAAGTCGAACGCGTCGCGGATTTCTGCGGGCGTGTACGCGAGGTTCGTGTCCCTGTACAGGAGTTTGATGATCGCGGCTTTGTTCGTCCCGGGCCGGATAGCGACCGCGTCGTCCGGGTCGTGTTCACGAAGATCAACAGGCATACTCTGTATGCGGTTGTATGCGATTGTAATATATAATTCCCAGGGTCGTAGCGAGCAGAGAGGTCAGGAAGTACCACAAGTGAACTACCCTGCCCTACTGCGCTCGGGGGTACCCGCCCCTCACTTGTTGAGGACAGGGCTTCCTGTTTCTGTCTAAAACTGCTGTCGGTGGTCACTCTCGCTTACCGCCGTCGGCTTCGATTCTGTTCTCCTCACGTTCGATCGACGCGCCGAGACGCGTCGGAAGCAGCCGAAGCACCCACCGGATGTCGACTTTGGTCACCACGAGAACCGTCGCATAGACCGCCGCCGCCGAGAGGACAATTGAACCGCCGGCCGCGATTCCATACACGTACGCGAGCGTCACGCCCGATAGCACGGCGAACTCGGCCGCGAGGATCGCCAGCAGTATCGACTGCTTGAAACTCTGTGCGACGAATCCCGCCGTGGCAACCGGCACGACAAGCATCGCCGCGACGAGGATCACGCCCATGATCTGCATCGCGCTGACGACGACGAGCGCTGTGAGCACGACCATCAGGCGCTTGTAGAGCCGAACGTTGATCCGGGCGGCCCGTGCCGCGGTCGCGTCAACGGTGACGTACAACAGCGGGCGATACGCGACTGTGACGAGCGTGCCGATGAGGAGGCTCATCGCGACGAGCAGTCCGACGTTGTCCTTCGAGACGGTTGAGAGACTCCCGAAGAGGTATGCGTCGATCCCGACGGCGATCCCGCCGTCCGTCGCGGTGATGAGAACGCTCCCGAGCGCGAACCCGGTTGTGAGGACGATCGCCAGTGACGTGTCACTGTAGGCGTCCGCATAATCGATCAGCAGTTCGACGAGCAGCGCCGTTCCGACGGCGACGATCATGGCGGTCAACAGCGGCGACAGCGACAAGGATAACGCCGTATTGAGGAACAGCCCGACTGCCACGCCCGCGAAGGCGGTGTGAGCGAGCGTGTCGGCGAGCATCGACAGTTCGCGATGGACGAGGAACGTGCCGACGAGCGGGCCGATCACGGCGATACAGACCGCTGCGAGATAAGCTCGCTGCATGTACGGATAGCCGAGCATCCGCACGCCTAGCAGCTCGGACAGGAGGTTCATTCCGGTTCCGTACACGTCGACGAGTAACCACTCGAAGGGTCGCCACAGGCTCTCGACCGGCGAAAACCGGCCCGGTGAAGAGCCGTCTGCTGACGCCTGTGACAGAATCGCCGCAAGGTGGTGGGAAGTCATACTCAGTGGTCGTGAGTTAGCACGTGTTGATCGGTGCCGTACGCGGCCGCGAGGGCGTCAGTGGCGACGAAGTCTTCGGGATCGCCGTCGAAGTACAGCTGTCTATTGAGACAAGCGATCTCGCTGGCGTAGGTCGTGACGACGCCGATGTCGTGTTCGATCAGCAGAATGGTGAGCCCTGAGTCGTTGAGGTCGGCTAACAGCTCGTAGAAGGCCTCCCTTGACTCGGCGTCAACGCCGACGGTCGGCTCGTCGAGCGCGAGCAGGTCGGCTTTGGCGGCGAGTGCACGCGCGATAAAGACGCGCTGGCGCTGGCCGCCGGAGAGCTGACCGACCTGACGGTCGGCTAGGTCCGTGATCTCGACCGCACGGAGCGCGTCGTCAATCGCGCGGCGGTCTTCGTCCGAGAACCGACCGACGAGCCGCCGAGGGTATCGCCCCATCGTGACGAGTTCGCGAACGGTAACCGGCATCCGTTGGGCAGCGGTGGTCGCGTTCTGTGGCACGTAGCCGATCCGCTCGCCGGCGTCGAACTCGCCTGCGGGCTCACCGAACAGCCCAACCACTCCCGTGTCCGGCTTCTGGAGACCGAGCATCAGGTTCAGTAGCGTGCTCTTGCCGCTGCCGTTCGGTCCGACGAGTCCGAGAAACGCCCCCGACTCGACGTCGATCGACACCGATTCAATCACGGGAAGGTCTCCGTACGCGAAGCTGACGTTATCGACGCTGACGACGGCTTCTGTCGAACGTGCTCGGTGGGGTTCCGCTCCTGCTGTTTCGGTCGTCATCGGCATTGTTCGGGACGTACGAAGTCGTCGCCAGATGCGCTGATCCAGGTCGTCGACCGATAGGGAGCCGCCACGTCCGGCGGGTAGATCGTACACGTCGGCTCGTCTGTGGACCCGACGACGAGCGCGAGGAGTTCCGGTCGCTGGCGGTCGGACGGACCGGGTGTTTCCGTTCCATCCCAGCTCGGACGCGTGCTGTCGGGGTCCGTATTGCTCATGCGTTGAGCGCGGTTTCGAGCGTGTCGAGGTTGATGTTCTCCATGATCTCGATGTACCCCCAGTCGTTGTTGGCCCACTCACTCGTCTGCCCCGGGATCGCCGTCAGCGGGAGGACCCCGGTCGCGTCGGTTTCCTCAACGAGCTGTTCAGCGGCGGTCTGATCTTCCAGCGGGTCGGCACAGACGTGCGCGAGCCCGTGTTCGCCGATGATATCCTGCGCTCGCTCGATGTCTCGCGGCGTAGGTTGGTCGTCCGGTGAGAGGTCCGTCAGCGACTCGACGCGCAGGCCGTAGCGGTCTTCGAGGTACTGGAACGCGTCGTGACCGGCGACGAACAGCGTGTTCTTCGGCGCGTCATCGACAATCGACTGGATCTCGTCGTCGAGTTCCTTGAGCTGGTCGCGGTAGGCGGCCGCGTTGTCGGCATACATCTCAGCGTTTTCGCCGTCCATCTCGGCGAACGTCGCCTCAAGCGTCCCGACCGCTTGGGCGGCCCGCTGGGGGTCAAGCCAGAAGTGCGGGTCCATCGCTCCGTGATCGTGGCCGTCTTCTTCCTCGTGGCCGTGTTCGTCCTCGCCCTCATGACCGTGCCCGTCTTCTTCCTCATGACCGTGTTCGTCCTCGCCTCCGTGGTCATGTCCACCAGCCGTCTTACTCGCCTCGGGCTCAATAGCACCCCCACTGCTGTCGATGAGCGCTGCATCGAATTCGGCCGGAACGTGCTGACTAAACAGCACGTAATGACCCTCTGTATCGATATCGAGTCTAAAGTTTGTCTCGCCAGAGTCCGAAAACTCTAGCACGTAGAGGCTCTCCTGAGAGGGTGTGAGCGTTTCTTTGTCCCCGACTGTGGTATGCGTCTCGTGACCGCTTGAATAGAGCCCCCTCGCCGTTTCCTCAACATGTTCGATTCCGTGGTCGCCACCTTCGTCAGTTGCGAGCACCGCGAGTGACATCTCCGGATCCGGCCCTTCCCCGAACGTGTAGCTGTACGATCCTGCTTCGAGATGGTACAGTCCGGCGCGCTCCCATGGAGTCTCGCTTTCGCCTTCGTGGTCGTGTTCGCCTTCTTCTTCGTGATCGTGTTCGTCTCCGCCTCCGTGATCGTGGCCCCCTTCAATGAGGTCAACCCCTTCTCCAACGGAGACCATTTCGACGTCTGCTCCGTCGTCACTGAGGCTTGTCATAAGATCGCCGACCCACGGCTGGAACCCGTCGGTCCCGTAGACGAACAGATCGGATTCGAGGATCTTTCCCTGAATATCCGGACCGGGCTCCCAGCCGTGACCGTGTTGGCCGACCGGCACGAGCGTCTCGGCAGTCGCGGCGTCGCCCGCGACATGTGTGGCGAAGTCACCAAACACGAAGAACGAAGACTGGGCTCCCAGTCCATCTTTAGTTGAATCACCGCTGTTGGCGTCATTCGACGTACAGCCAGCGAGTGCGCTGATAGCGGTGAATCCGATTCCAGTTGCGACGAGACGTCGCCGAGTGTATTGAGACATCTATTGCTAATATTAAGTTACTAAATAATAAAGGCTATGATTTGAGATAGTAGATTTAACAATCATTCACTAGATAGACAGTAGTATTAGTAAGTAATGCAGGTGCTAGAATTGCTAATAGTTGCTATCCCAGGTGCGGTATTACACAAGGATAAGAAGCGTGCTAACAGGCATTTTGTATCCATGGGCCTCAAACACGATCGTAATGTGCCACTGCTTCAGCGAGCTGACCGAGATGAGCGACGAAGAGCAAGCGGAAATCGTCGACGAACACTCGACCGAAGAACTCCGCGCCGAATACTCCACCGAGGAACTAGAGAGCCTCGGCGTCACCGCCTGAGTTCCCCACATCGCCCCGGTCTGAACGACCGATAGGGCTCGCGTCACTCAGGGTCAGTTGCGTTCCGTTTCTTAGCATACGCGAGCGTGTAGTAGTCCCGGTCGGTCACATCGGTGGGGTTATCCGAAACGAGTGTCTCTTTTGTGTCCATGAAGAGTCGCCGGCCGAACGTCACGTCGTACCCTGCCTCGACCAGTTTTTCGTGGGTCGTCGGTGCGTCGGTCACCTTGAACAGGATCAACCGGTCCGGTCCGATCGGCGCTTCACCGCCGGTCGCCTCGCGGAGCGTCAACTCCGCGCCGGCGTCGATATCGACCCCGAGGACGGAGGCGAACGCGGTCATACTACTGACTCCTGGGACAACCTCAATGTCGACGTCCGGATGCTGATCGTGAAGGGTCCGCCGCAGGTGTCCGAACGTCGAGTAGATACAGGGATCACCGAGCGTGACGAACGCCGCGTCAGCGTCGCGCGCGTTCGGTGCAACTTCAGCGGCCGCCGTCTCCCATGCCGCCTGCAGTTCGTCGGGATCAGTCGTCATCGGGAACTCGAGGTCACCCAGTTTCGAGTCGGGGACGTACTCGGCCGCGACGCGCCGCGACAATCGTCCCGGCGAGTACACGATGTCGACCGACTCGAGTCGTCGCTTGCCGCGAACGGTAAGCAGGTCGGTCGCACCCGGCCCCAGTCCGATCCCGTAGAGTGTCATCGTTGACGACTCCGTGGGGTCGAGACTCGGCTCACGTGTTCACGCATCGGTCTCACCGACTGTGTATCGCGTCGCGAGTCCGGCGAGATGCGGGGCCTCCTCGGCGATGATCTCCGCCGTGGCGAGTTTAACCGCGTTCACGCTTCCCGGTAGCACGAACACCGGCACGTCGCGGGCGATACCCGCCGTCGCGCGGGTCGCGACAACCCGCGTCCCGACCTCTTCCCACGAGAGCCGTCTGAACGCCTCTCCAAAGCCCGGTAACTCGCGGTCGAAAAGTTCGCTCACTGCGTCCGGAGTGACATCGTCAACGGTGACTCCTGTCCCGCCCGTGGTCACGACGAGGTCGACATCCGGGCGTTCGAGGCATTCGCCCACGGTGGTCTTGATCCGGACGTAGTCGTCGGGAATCGTTCGGCGTGACGTGACGACGTGACCCGCATCAACGAGAACGGTCTCAACAGTGTCACCACCGGGATCGGATGGATCTGTGTCCGTGGCGGTTCCCCGGGACGACGAGACGGTTATGACGGCGACACCGAGCGGATCGACGCAGTCGTGACCATCGGCGTCTGTCGTCCGTCGCTCCGCCGATGACGGGAGTTCCGAGTGACTCTCGGTCATGATCCGTCACCGACCACGAGACGTTGTTCCATTGGTGGCTGCGACCGGTCCATCGTCCCCGGAAACGGATTCTCGAGTTCGTCCCAGTTGTCATCCATCTCCGGCTCCGAGAGAAGACAGTCGTCGAGGGCGGTAGTAATCGCCGACTCGTCCATTCCTGCGCCGATGAAGACGAGTTTCACTTCACGGTCGCCCCACTGCTCGTCCCAGTGGAGATCCGGTCGCGACTCCCGGTAGGAGTCCTGTTGAAACTCGGGGACTGTGGCCGCCCACCGACCGTTGACTTCGACGTGTGTCTGCGTGCCCGCTTGGCTCAAGTCGAGCGCGTATCGTTCGCGTCCGGCGACCCACAGATGCCCTTTCGCTCTCACAACGGACTCAGGGAACGACCTGAGCCACTCATTGAATCGTTCTGGGTGTAACGGCCGGTGGCGCTCGTACACGAACGAGCCGACGCCGAACTCCTCCGGTGGATGGAGGTGGTCATGGTCGTCACCGCCATCTTCGTCGTGGGCGTGATCGTGGTCGTCCACGTGTCCAGAGCCGTCGTCGTGTCCGGACCCGTCCTCATGGCCGTGATCGTCTCCGTGTCCCTGTTCAGTCGATTCTGTGGCACCCCCATGGTCGGTTGAGAGTACCTGTTTCCACCGGGCGGACTGTTTTGCGTGCTCTCTGTCGAATCGTCCGGTTCCGAGAACGTCGTCGGGTTCGACGGCGCTCTCAGTCGTGCGGACGATGTCGACGCCTGGATGAAGCGTTTCGAGAACGCGTTCGGCTGCCTCTCGCTCTTCATCCGAGACGAGATCGCACTTGTTGAGGATGAGCACGTCGCAGAACTCGACCTGTTCGGCAAGGAGGTCTGAGAGCGGTCGAGCCTCGTCGTCCGCCGACTTTACTGGGTGACCCTCGACAAACACGCGGTGAAACTGTGCGGCGTCGACCACAGTGACGGTCGTGTCGAGTTCGTACAGTGTGGAGGCACGTGCGGGGGAAACGAACCGCTGAGCAATGGGGACCGGATCACTGATTCCCGAGGCTTCGATGACGAGGTGATCGAACTCCTCGTCGAAGGCAAGGCGTAGTAACTCCTGGTCGAGCTCGTTCTGGAGCCCACAGCAGATACACCCGTTCGACAGTTCGGTGACGCCGCCGTCTTCCATCGAAAGTTCGGAACCGTTCTCGATGAGTTCAGCGTCGACATTCATTTCTCCGACGTCGTTGACGAGGACGGCAATATCGTGCTGCTCGCCAACAACCCGAAGCAGGTGGTTCAGCAGCGTCGTCTTGCCAGCACCGAGCCCGCCACTGAGGATCGTTACAGGAGGTTGCTCGTCAACGCTCATTAGTCGTCGGCTAACACGAGTTCGCGCTGCTCGTCACGACCGAACGGATCCGGGTACGAGTTCCAGTTCTCGTCCATTTCCGCGTCTGAGAGCACGCAGTCTTCGAGGTCTGCGACGAGTGACTCCTGGTCGAATTCACGACCGATAAACACGAGTTCCGATCCCCGGTCGCCCCACTGTTCGTCCCAGTTCTCTTTGATCCCGGGCCGAGCGGCGAAGTAGCGCTGTTGTTGGGCCTTCGGGAGCGTGGCGACCCACGTCCCTTTCGGACCGGCTCGAACCGACTGGCCGGACTTATCCAGCCCCATCGCGACATCCTCGCGGCCCGCCGACCAGAAGAAGCCCTTCGCGCGGATGATTCCGTCTGGGAGGCTCGTGAACAGCTCCGAGAGGCGTTCGGGGTGGAACGGTCGGTCCGCATCGAAGACGAACGATGCGACGCCGTGTTCGTCAGAGGCCGACTCGTGGTGATGTCCTTGTTGAAGCTCGCGCTTCCAGCCCGCCGATTGGCTCGCCCACTTGAAATCGAACCGACCCGTGCTCAGAATCTCCTTGGGATCGACTGCGCCGTGTTCGGTTCGGATGATCTTCGCCCGCGGCTGTAGCGTCTTCAACAGCGCCTCGATCGCTTCGAGTTCAACATCTGGGACGAGGTCACATTTGTTCAACAGGAGAACGTCACAGAACTCAATCTGGTCCATGAGCGCTTCTTCGGGAACGCGATTTCCTTGCGGGTCGACCGAGTCGTCGGTGAGTGCCTTCCCAGAGTCGAATCCCTTCCAGAAGCTGTGTGCGTCGACGAGGCTGACCATTGTGTCGAGTTCGTACACTCCCGTAGGATCGAAATCAGCGTCTTCGAACCCGCGAGCAAACGTTTGGGCGACCGGAATCGGCTCGCTGATTCCGGACGACTCGACGAGGAGATACTCAAAGTTCCGTTCGTCTGCTAGCCGCCCCACCTCGTCGAGCATGTCGCCACGAAGTCGACAACAGATACACCCGTTCGACATCTCGATAATCTCGTCGTCGTTCTGCGTGAGGTCCGATTCACGCTCAACGAGGTCGGCGTCAACGTTCACCTCCCCCATGTCGTTGACGAGAACAGCAGCGTTCAGTTCCTGCTCGCTCTCAAGGATGTGATTGAGAGTCGTCGTCTTTCCCGCACCGAGGCTTCCGCTGAGGATCGTCACTGGAATCGGATTGTTGTTAGACAGCACATCTGTATTATGAAAGAGCAGAGTTAAAATACTAATTATTACGTTGTACAGCATCAAGTAATAACAGGAAATAACATATTAGACTACAAATTTAATACAGCGTATGAGCGTAGTTAGCATCTCGATGCCGGACGCGTTACTCGAGCGTATCGACGAGTTCGCCGACGAACACGGGTACAGTGGCCGGAGCGAGGTCGTGCGCGAAGGCACACGCACGCTGCTCGAAGAGTTCCAAGGGCAAGGTATCGACGGACAAGAACAGATGTGTACAGTAACAGTGTTCTTCGAGTACTGTCAGCCCGTGGTCCAGCAACGCCTCACGGGAGTGCGTCACGAGTACGACGGTATCGTCTCCGCGACTACCCACGCACACGTCCAAGACCAATACTGTATGGAGTTGTACGTCTTGGAAGGAATCACGGAGGAACTGTCTGGATTTGTCAACGCGGTCCGAGCAGTGCCAGACGTCCGGTCGGTCGAGTACTCGATTACCTCGCTCGATGCTGTACCTCTCAATCGAACTATCAAGTCGTGAACGCGCTACTGCTTCGCAAGAAGCATCAGTTTGACCTGACGTACCGCATCGAAGTTACGCAGGCGGTACGTAAGGTCTCTGACGCGTGATGCGGCCCCGCTACAGAAAAGCGTCTCGAGACACCATTCTCCCTCGTGGATATGATTCGTCGTCGTGATGACATCCTGGAATTGGTGTTGTACGTCGTGGATATCTTCGATGACCGATTCGTGTTCGTAATCGAAGGAAATGATGACGACGACGTCGCCTTCGATATCCTCCAGTCTCGCGTGGTCTTCGATGTACTCTTGCATCGCCTCACGAACGCCGCGAGAGCGCGAGTCAAGTCCTTCCGACTGCCACGTTTCGTCGAACTCGGCGAGGAGGTCATCGGGTACATTGAAACTCGTCCGCATTGGTTTACCGATTCGCTGTGGTGGTATCGACAGATGAGACTTGATTCGAGTTCTCTTCATCGACTGCCGCTGTGAGGTGTCTAACAAGCTCAGATTCCGTGACAGGATGTGCTTTTTCTCCCAGTCCCGTATTGCGAGCGATACGAACTGTACTCGGTGGGTGAAGGTTGGCTTCCGCCAACAGCACGTCGTCGTAGAACACCTCTTGGGGTGTTCCGTTCCCAACGACGTTGCCGTCAGCCATCACGCAGACGCGGTCTGCAACCATGGCAGCGAACTCCAGATCGTGCGTCGAGAGAACGACACTAATACCCTCCTGATATACTTGTTCGATTCGGTCGGCCACGAGTCGTGACCGCTCGGGGTCGAGTCCTGCGAGTGGTTCGTCCAGCACAATCACGCTCGGTTCGAGTACCAGCACACCGGCGAGGCCGACGAGGCGTTTCTCGCCGCCGCTCAGGTAGTGAGGAATCCGGTCTTCGAGGTGGCTCGCGTCAACGGTCGCGAGCGCCTCACAGGCGCGTTCTTTCGCCTCGTCACTATGTACGCCATAGTTTTGGAGACCGAACATGACGTCGTCGAGAACCGTGGGGGCGACCAGTTGCGTATCGGCGTCCTGAAAGACGAACCCGACTTCTTTTCGAGCGTGCGATTTGTTGTCTTCGGTGACCGGCGTGCCGTCAACGACGAGCTCGCCGATATCGGGAACAAGCGTCGCGTTCAGGTGTTCGAGCAGCGTCGACTTCCCGGCACCGTTGCCACCGACGAGCGCGACGACTTCGTCGGGGTACACTGAGAAGTCGACATCGTGCATGCCGACCGTCCCGTCGGGGTAGGTATGAGCCTCACACTGTAGCTCGACCAACGGTGAATTATTTCGGCTCATAGCCCCACCTCGTAGACCGCGACCAGCGCGTACGCCACGACGGCAACGTACGAACCGGCGACGACGAACAGTTCGTGGATCGGCGGTCGCGAGACGTCCCCGTACAGCACGATGTCTCCGTCGTAACCGCGAGCCTCCATCGATTTAACCAACCGTTCGGACTGCTCGATCGCTGATAGCATCGTCATGCCGAGGATTCTCGCGTACAGCCGTTTGTTCGACCAAAACTCCGAGAAGTTCGCTCCACGGGAGAGCGCGGCTTTCAGGAGGTCTTCGAGCGTCTCGAGCATGACGAACGTGAACCGGTAGGCGAGTAACGCGATCTGGTCGATAGGCCGCGGGAGTAACTGACCGAGTAGATACGCAACGTCTCCATATTTCGTCGTCATCGACGCTGTCAGGCCAAAGGTGACGACTGTGAGTGATCGGCAGCTGAGTTCCAAAAAGAGAACGAGTCCTGCCCACGTGACGGAGAGTCCACCGAGCGGTGTTGCAAGCGCTCCACCGATCGGCACACCTGGTTCGAGAAACGCCAATGGCCCGGCAACTGAGACGATGAATAACATCGGGAGCGTGTACCAGCCGATGAGCCGTCTGAAGGGTAAATTTGCAAGTCCATAGATTACTAGTACGGAGCCGTATAGACCAGCTAAAAGCGCGGCACGGTCAATCACCGTGACAGCGAAGACGAGTGCACCGACGATGCCGACCTTTGTCCACGGATTGACTCGGTGTAACGGTCCGCTCCGCCGCTCAGCGAATGCCGTAATAAGCCGTGGGTCAGGGACGTGGTTCGAAAGCGTTGTCACAGTTACCGAGTTGGTCGGTCGTTACTTTCGAAGCCATCGTAACGGTCAACATAGATGTACAGCCCGAGACCAAACAAGACGAACGCGAAGACAATTCCGCCAAACTCGAGCATCAGCCCACCCTTCCGGATAGGACCGGCAACGACGATACCACGTCCGAGGTTCACAAGCGAGCCACCGCTTTCTTGTACACCGCGTTGAAGCGCCTGTGAGGCCCGTTTTGCCCATGGAACGGCACCACCGGTCGCAGTGAACCCCCAGTAGCCGACGGTGAGGAACGCCGAGAAGACGGCAGCCATGCTAGCGTACTGCTTCCAGCGGTCCATCAGGCTGTCACCCCCGTGGGATCATCGCGAGTGTCGCGGTCGGTAAGTCCAACGAGGTCGGGACGCACAGAGGCGAGGAATTGGACGATGAGACCGGTAAGGATCCCCTCGACGACGGCGACACCGAGGTTGAGAGCAGAGAGTCCACCAACGGCGATCAGCAGGTCACCACGCGGTAGCGCGCTCCCGTTAACCCCGCTGATAACGATAATCGCCCCCATCAGGAATGACCCTACTGAGAGGCCAAGTGTTGCGGCGCTCGCGCTGGCGGGGAAAACGTCCCACTCCATCCCCATTAGCGTCTTGAACGCGTAGTAGGCGACGATTGCTTCACTGGCGTTAATAAGCGTGTTTGCTCCGATGAGCCCAACTGCTCCGTGTCCAAGGGCTGCTGAAAAGACGTTTACCACTAGGGCGACAAGTGCACCGAGGAGTGGTCCGGCGATGATACCGACGAGTCCGGTAAGATTCATGTGAATTCCTCCCCATACTGGAATATTCAGCTGGAAGACCGCAAAACTCGCAGCTGCACCGATTCCTGCGAGTGCTATCTGATGCGTTCGTATCCCTCCCTTCCGTATCCGATAGACCGCAGTGGAGATTAGCCCAGCGCCAATCAATGTCCAGAGCACTAATGCCCATAGCGGGAACGACCCTTCTCCAAGGTGAATGTGCGGCATGTCTATTTGCCAATAAAGTATAGAGACATAATAATTTTACCATCACAACAGACATTACATAATAACATCTATCAAACTTCCGTTAGGCATTAATCCAAAATGCAAATATTTATTTCATCGTTATTAGATTTGTAAACAACACACATAGCTCGGGACCTGATCCTACGACAGTTCATCTCTCGTTCACTCTCTTCTCGCCTCGCTGTTCACACTATCTACTGGTACAGTGTTGTACTCTACCGATACAGATTCGTCGGCCCCTCGAACAGTGCCGATAAACTTGAGAATATCACGGTGTACACCTTCGACGACAAACGTCTCAACACAGCCGGCGTTTTCTTGTAGGCAAGTATGTGAGTTTGACCGTATTGACGATTCAAATTCGTGACGAATGTCCATCATTTGACGCTCAATTTCCGGCTCATCATATGCAAAAACAGCAGTGACTGTGCACAATACCTGCTGGCCCTCATAGCTGCCTTCTTGATACTCTTTGAGGAGTGACTGACAAGCCTCACGAATTACCTCGCTCCGGCCAGTATAGCCGTGTTCTTCAGCAAAACTGTCAAGATCCTCGCGGAGTTGCTCCGTCATCGAAGAGCTCACGATGGGCATATATTAAAATATGATTCAAGGATAATAGAAATAACGATA
>Ga0209965_1000165_pt1 | contig 23410 bp, 24 predicted proteins | sample SalPon2_B_H2O_MG_FD_185707 | JGI IMG/M metagenome (GOLD analysis project Ga0209965, IMG submission 185707) | Salt pond water microbial communities from South San Francisco under conditions of wetland restoration - Salt Pond MetaG R2_B_H2O_MG... | ecosystem: Environmental > Aquatic > Non-marine...
GGACTGACGTTTACGGCTCACTACAGGTTTCAATCCCGTGCTGGGTTTTCTGGGTGCCGCGACCCGAGATCAAGGGACTGACGTTTACGGCTCACTACAGGTTTCAATCCCGTGCTGGGTTTTCTGGGTGCCGCGACCCGCATGAACGTCGCCCGCTGGCTCGCCGCCTATCTGTTTCAATCCCGTGCTGGGTTTTCTGGGTGCCGCGACGTCTCGCCGGCCTTCTTCAGATTGCGGACGATCGGTTTCAATCCCGTGCTGGGTTTTCTGGGTGCCGCGACCGATTCGCTGCCAGTCTGGAGTGCCGAGACGGATTTTGTGTTTCAATCCCGTGCTGGGTTTTCTGGGTGCCGCGACCCCACGAACATGGTCTCTGGGGCCACACGCTCAAGCTGTTTCAATCCCGTGCTGGGTTTTCTGGGTGCCGCGACGACCGTCTCGACGCCGACGACGAGCCGACGCCTATGTTTCAATCCCGTGCTGGGTTTTCTGGGTGCCGCGACGCCACGAAGCGAGGGAGCCTTACGCCCGTCGAGATGTTTCAATCCCGTGCTGGGTTTTCTGGGTGCCGCGACTCTCTGTCAGGACGCTCTCGGCGCCGTCGTCGAACAGTTTCAATCCCGTGCTGGGTTTTCTGGGTGCCGCGACTCTTTTGATACCCATGAGAAACAACTGGCTCACACAGTTTCAATCCCGTGCTGGGTTTTCTGGGTGCCGCGACGAGTTCGACCGTCGAGGTCTGGTAGCCCTCATCAAGGTTTCAATCCCGTGCTGGGTTTTCTGGGTGCCGCGACGGCCGACGTGAACCCGATGGTCGTCTGCGTTCGCTGGTTTCAATCCCGTGCTGGGTTTTCTGGGTGCCGCGACGTTATCACGAGACCTCGCCCACGAGTTCGACAGCGTGTTTCAATCCCGTGCTGGGTTTTCTGGGTGCCGCGACAAGCCATATAGTAGTAAATTCATTTTGGGCATACTGTTTCAATCCCGTGCTGGGTTTTCTGGGTGCCGCGACATACGTCGTACCGTGTCCGACTCCCGGGTATAGAGGTTTCAATCCCGTGCTGGGTTTTCTGGGTGCCGCGACCGAACTGGGCGGACAGCGATACCTCGGCGTTGACGTGTTTCAATCCCGTGCTGGGTTTTCTGGGTGCCGCGACGTTTCGAGACAGTCCCGCGCTGTCCGCTCACTGAGTTTCAATCCCGTGCTGGGTTTTCTGGGTGCCGCGACCTAATAACACATGCCTCAGACAGCAAGCGACATCATCGTTTCAATCCCGTGCTGGGTTTTCTGGGTGCCGCGACGGCACAGTTCGAGTGCCAGCGATGCGGGACGATGAGTTTCAATCCCGTGCTGGGTTTTCTGGGTGCCGCGACTCCCGGAGTGCGACGAGCGAGCCGATTCCGACGCCGTTTCAATCCCGTGCTGGGTTTTCTGGGTGCCGCGACTGGGGGTGAAATTACGGCTATAGGGTTGAAAAAGCTTGCTCAGGGCGTGAAATCCGGTCCCGATTACGTCGACCGGGGCTGTACAGCTATTTAATAAAGGTCCACGTAGATCAGATCACATTAGACTGTTCGTCCGGGGGATCTGACCCAATATCTGTCGTGTTGTCTTGGCAGGATTGGCACAGACGGTAGATCCGGATTCGATCACCATCCGTTGGCTCGATATGAGACTCCAGTTCGTCTTCCAGCTCGACACGTTCGGCTTTGGTCACGTCGACCTCGAACACACTGTATTGCCGCCAAGCTCCATACCGCTCCAACGTTCGATAGACACGGCGGCGGTTCGTGTCGTCGCTCACGTCGTACGCAATTGCTAGCCGCATGGTTATTTCGAGAACGTCAGCGCGTGGTATTCATCTAACTCGCCCGTGACCGCCTTTCGCAACAGAATCGCCTGCTGTCTCACGGCCTTCCGACGTGTGACGGTGTACTCAAAGTACGGATGGACGAACTCCTCTTGCATAAAGTCGTCAAACTTCGAGCAGTAGGTCTTGAACTCCTCGTCTGCCAGATGGTTGTCTTTGGTGAAATCGTTGTGAGTGATGACACCACGATTAACGAGCCGGGTCACGAACGCATCACAGAAAATCGGGCGAAACTCCTCTTGGAGGTCCAATGCCAACGACGGCCGTCCGTGTCGATCCGCGTGCAGAACACCCAGGAACGGGTCAAGGTTGTACTGCCGGAGCGCGCTCAACACCTCGTTTTTCATAAAGACGTACGTCAGCGACAGCAGCGAATTGATGTGATCCTCCGGGGGCCGCTTCGTTCGCTTCTCGAACGTCCAGCCATCCGTGAGTGTTTCGTCAAGTCGGCTAAAATACCGTTCGCTGGCCTCACCTTCGACACCGCGGAGGTCGTCTTTTGTTGCAACCGTGGTTGCACGAGCGCCGAGGTCTTTGAGCACGTCAGTCCCATGGACACCCTTTCGTGAGAGGAGCGTCCGCCCGTTCCGGATCTTGGCCGCGATCATCTCCGCTGCGATATCTACCTCGGCGGTCTCATCGAGTGCGTACTGTGCCCGCCGTACCTCCGCGATGGTGTTTTTTTCGGGCACAAAACTGCCACGGTACTGGCCGTTCTCCGTGAAGTAGTTCAGAATGATACCATGCTCGTTCGCTTCGGCGACGAACGGCGTCGAGAAGTTCACGCCACCGAAGACGTTGATCGTGTCGACTTTTTTCATCGGAAACTTTCCGAGCTCGCCCTCGTCACCGTCGACATCCCAGACGACAATCCGCCCACCGTCTTTCCGGACCTGACTGCCCTGCGTGGTGACGTAGACAACCGACTCGTCGAACATCCCTTCCGTCGTCTTCATACCTCACCCTCCCACCCCGTACCGCGGGCCTTCTCCGGTTCGAGGATCGCTGTCTCTTCGGGCATACAGTACTCCCTGGCCGAACAGGCCCCGCACTTCTCCGGGTTGTCCGTGAGTGGTGGAATCTTTGTGGCTGACATCGATTGAATCTGATCCACAATTTTGTTGACTGCCCGACGGTGGTCCTTGGTAATCCGAATGGAATGTCGCTGATCTGTAGAGTATAGATAAATGTAGCCAAAGTTCACAGGCTCGCCTATCGTGTTGGACAACAACATACAGTAGCCAGCCAGCTGGATTTCGTCGTTGGTGTAGTAGCCACCACTTTCAGCTCGCTTCCGCTCAATTGGCGTGATGACCCCGTCTTCGGATTCGATAATATCGATTTTACCATGAATGCCGAGTGATGTATCACATAAGTATCGCTCGTTGATCCAGTCACCTCGGTTGGCAGCATTTTCGTGTTTACTCCGACCATCGACCAGTTCGTACGGTGTACCCATCTCGTCGTGATACCGCTGGTAGTAGAAGCGTCGTGGACAGTAGAGATATTCGTTTAGCGCACTCACGTGAACGAGATCATCGTGATCTGCGACGGAACTTGCCGGCGTCACAACTCACTCACCTCGATATCGAGTCCACCAGCCTCCTGCTGATCCTGTACTCGGCAGTACAAATAGAGTGCATCGTGGCTGAACACGATTGCTGCCGCCTCTCCTTCCGGGTTCAAGAGTGGATACACGAATCCAAACTCACCAATCGAGTATTGTTTCGAGATCTCACTGACGTGGCCCTCAATCGGATAACAGAGGATTTCAGTTTCACTGAGATCAATCTTCAATTCGTCTAACCCGTCGATATCCGGTGATGTTTCCACCTCCAATCCGGTACATACTTTTGGCTCCCGAGTTTGTCTCTGTCCCTCGCTCAGCAGTGAATACAGTTCACCAGTCGGTTTGAAGCAGAGATCCCGCCCAGTGTACTCGTCTTCACCTTCGGTCCCATCACCGTCATAGGTCCCGTAATAGATGCAGTATCCAATGCTGTAACGTTCCACCCGCGATACATCCTCTTCCAACTGATCAGGAACACGCGTCAAAAAGTCACCCCGCTCCAGTAATCGGATGTTGCCGTGTCGTAATAAATACGTCAAATTGTAGTTCTGGACAACATTTTGGTCTGGATCATAGACTGATAGTTGAAGACTGTCACCGCGGTACATCTGCAGCGTATCGAGAATTTTCGTTTGTACCGCATCATGGCACCGCTTCGCATCTTGTTTCGAGAACACGGTACCATGTGGTTGGCAGAAGTGTCGTTCGATCCGTTTCCAGCCCTCTTTTCGGATAAAGCCAGCCTCGTCCGATGGTGCGTTCTCTATCCGTTGTTCGACGTGGTGGTACGCTTCGACGGCCGAATACCGCCAGTCAAACGACTTCGGTGTCGAGTTGTCGACATAGTGTTGTTCAACTAACCTCTCAAACCTATCTCGCCCGATCCACTCGTTACCGAGCGCATCGCTCCCCGTCAGAAGCTGTTTATATACGTAGGATGGGATGTACGCGTAGGCATTTGATGTCTCTTTACGTGTCCGGAGACGCCCGAGTCGCTGGAAGAACGTTGCAGCGCTGTGTGCCGAGAACAGCACCTGATCAGTATCGAAATCGACGCCAACTTCGACTGCAGCATTACTGACAAGCGTATCGAATCGGTCGAGTTTATCAGCTATATCTCCACGATGAAACCCGTCGACGCGTTCGATGGTCCCGAGTTCAGAATTTTGTAGTAATTGATAGACTTCGTCAACCTCGTGTATGCCATCCAGCATCAGAACGGTCCGCCCTTGGGAGAGGCGGTCGATAGTTTCCTTTCGCTCCTCGGTCAAGCGTGTCGCAGTCTGAAAGGTCGCTGCTTGCTGCAACTGGAGTTCAAGTGGTGGTAATACTGGACGGTACGCAGTCGGTAGGTGGTCGGGTGCATATGCGATAATTGGCTGGTCGTCTTCGGCCATTGCTGGGTGTGGCGTCTCACGCCATCCGAAATCCGTGAGCGGATAGTAGGGTGCAGAGACTGCTTCATCGAACCGTCCGGCTAGCTCCTCGTCAGGTGTTGCACTGAGGAACACAAGATATGATAACCGACATATTTCGGTGTCGGTATCCTGCATTTCGTCCAATAAAAACAGAAGCGTATTCTGCTCTTTTCGTGTCGCTCGATGAAACTCATCAACTACAGCGACTTCGAAGAGATTGATACCATCAATTCGTTTGTGATATACCTCCCGGCGTAAAAGGACGAATATATCTGGATTGGTGAGGAGAATTACCGTTTCTGGACGCTGGAATGCATCTCGTAAGAGATACGAAAGTAGTTCGCCGTTCGAAGCATCAGCAGGATACTTTGATGCGTACTCGTCTTGGAGTGTGTCACTTGAGACTGCCAGCAAATGGACATCATCGCCACCATCAATATCGTCAAGTTTTGACTCGATGCTCTTCTGTTGATCTTCGATCAGTGCGTTCGTTGGATACACCGCAACCGTGTCCAAGCCCTCCGAAATTGTCGGTGCGAGCCACGAAAGCGTCTTTCCTGCACCAGTTGGTGCATCGTTCACGAAAACACCCGAGACACCTGTTGTCAAGGCATCGTGGAGTGCCCACTGGTGGCGATGTGGGGTGACGCCGTCGACCGGATATGAATCACCAGGATATTCTCGTAAAGCAAGCCCTTTCAACTGGACAGTTAGCGGTGAATCAGACATCGTTACGTTTCGTTGCGAGGAATTTGGCATCTGCCGGGTAGTACACGCGATCACCGTCATAAGACTCAGTCGGTGATTCTATCGCGTAGTAATCAGCTTCGAAGTCACCCTCGAACCAGAGCGGTGTGGGTTGCATCTGACGCATCACGACGCTACCGAGTGGCTGAGCCTCATGATCGTAGATACTCAGCGGATGGCCTAGCGAGAATGCTCCCGACTTTCGCTCGGCATCTACGATACGATATCGGACATGGCCTTTCCCGCGCTTTTTCCCCAGTCGAATATACGACGGCAGTGTCTCTTTGACCGACGCTGCTGTCCGGCCGTACGGAAAGACGTAGAACCGGAAGTGATTGCCCGGTGCTAGCGCTCGTTCACGCTCGAACGTTGGTAGGTTCTGGCTGGCCTTTCTTGTGGGATCGTCCTCGGCCGGATAGTTCGGGGTCGCGTAGGTATCTGTTCTCGCGTTTCGATTGGTTGTGAGGTATTCCGTTCGGATCGAGTCGTTCTCAACCGCAACAGGTGTCGCTGGCGTCACATACACTTCGTCTACGATCTCCGCTGTATCCTTGATGTAGGTTGGCTGATGGGTGACATCGACGTAGTTGCCACCGGCCAGACCGAGTGCATAGTGCAGTGCTGTGTTGAGGATATACGGGTCGGTGTCGGCCATCCGACCGACCTCTCGGGATGCAAACCCGACTTTCCCATGTGTTGTCAGCGTTGCTTCGAGTACCTCCATGTCTTGGATTAGCGCTGGTCTGCCGCAATTGCGTCGTCGATGAACGACTGGGAGTGAGTTTGTTGAGCTTCGAGTACAGCCTGGAGATCGTCATCACCAGTGAGCGCCAGTAATTCGTTGAGTACCTCGTCATCAACGGCTGTCTGTGCGATTGTCTCCGCACACGCTGTGTCGTAGGCCTCACGGACGTATGCCGCTGCCTGGTCAGCATTCAGTGCCGGAGCCTGGACGACATCTCCAAGGGTCCGATCACCCTCGCTGGCGAACGAGACAATCGTTCTGGCGGTGAGCTCCCGGTTTGACGGACCCTCTTCGGAACCAGTGTAAAGACCCAAGATGCGGTTTTTCACCCGTCCCAGTCGAGTCGTTGCCGCCCCGTAGCGCTTGTTTCGGCTCGTGATCGCAGCGACGAACGCCACTTCCGCAGGTGTTGCGTCACGAAGAGTTATCGTACACGGGAACAGCGTTCCCGGTTCGAAGAAGTCCGGTTCTCGAATGTTTGCAGTCGAGCCCTTGGCGTATCCCTCTCCGGGTGCGTTCTGGAATTTCTCGTCGATACACGCACTGGCATCCCGGACAGTAAACGCAGTATCGTACATTACTCGTGACGTAACGCCGATATCGACATCGTCGTCGCCACTGGCTGCGCTGCCGTAGAGTGCTGACTCGACGGACTGGGGATTCATATCGTTGACATCCATCGAATCGGCCCGGTCGTACTCCAGTAGTTCCCGCTGAATCGCTTTTCCAGTCCGGCGATCACTCCCAGTCTGTTTCCGCATGAACATCAGTCCAGGCGAGTACTCGATACTCCCGTGGTCACCAACGACCGATAGTGAGGTGATGTCTGCATCCTGTCCATTCGTTGTGAAGACGGCATGACTCTCCAGTTCCCGGAGTACTAGAAGCGTCGTGTAGTTCGTTCCGGGCGTGTTGGTCATACCATCGATTGGAACGGTGCCATCTGCGAGTGCGTCGGTGATACTGTCTGGAATCATTGTTAGACTTGGTCTGCCGTCTGTTTCTCTGCGTCTTTCTCGTCGTAGTACTCTGCCTCGGCTCGAAGTGTCGCACCGAAGAAGCCGTCCGCGAGATTGTTTTCGAGTCGCTTCAGTTGTGAGGGACGCCCATTTGCGATTCCGTAGAGGATTTGATCGACGAAATACGTGGCGTATTCCTCAATGCGCTCCTGAAGCGGTGTCCCAGCGTCTGACTCTTCGGCGCTGACCGGATAGACTGCATCACCGGCCTGCCGGTCGATCATCTTCTGAAGTCGCCCGGAGACGCACATCCTGTAGTCCTCCCGGTCAAGTTGCTGTCCTGTCTTCGAGACTGCTTTGACGCTCTCACGGAACACACGTTCGACACGATGGGGTTTCCGACCATGTCCGCTCGCCGGTCGGATGGCATCGTATGCGAGATCCGCGAGTGTCGTGATGCGATTGTGTGGTGTGTCGCTCATTTGTGAATTGGATTGTCTGATCGCGTTTCGCTGATCGAGCGCGACTGCATACCTCATCAGGGCGGGAATATACGGCCCCTCATCTGAGGACTGAACAGCGCGCTTGAGTAGATACGACCCCGGCAACAGCTCGTTCCGTGTCGTTCGGAGGTATTTGGCGAACAGGGAGTCGTTGCGGTCGTTGCCTTGGATCGCGTACCCGAGCTTCACGACGGCAGCCGCTGACTGGAGTACCGACTGCAGACTGGTCAACGGGACAGTTTCGCCGTAGAAGCCCGTCACCTGCGTGAACCCGCTTCCGATCTTTGCGAACTCCGGGAAGTCATGAGAGCGCGTCTCCGGAACAGGCGATGAACTCAGATATACGCGCATCCCCGTGTAGGCGCTCACGGTGAGGGCCAGAAACGCACCGAAAAATTGGAACTCAGTGTCGTTGTCCGGATTCTTGAAGTAACCGATCGTCTGAGCACCGAACTGCCGATTACGGTCGAAATCCTGGGAGAGTGATTCGATCATCGTTCGCCCGGTCCCTTCCGGCTGTGTCAATTCGTCCATCACACCGGTGAACTCTTCAACCGAGTCGATATTGAACACCCGCTCGGCAAGTCGTCCCAGTCGAACCCGGTTTTCACCAGTGAATCGGTTGACTAAACGAGCATAGAGTCGCCAAGAGTAGGGCGTATAAAAGTAGTCAGGTACCAGATGGAAGAATAGTCGCCCTTCGTCACGTCGAGACGCTGCCGTCTCACGCAACGAGAATTCGATTCGGCAAATCGAACACAGCAGGAGCTTATCTCGTTTCATCCCACCGACTATCTCTCTGTTCGAGAACCCCCCCTGTAGCGTCGTTAGTGATTGTTTTGACTTCATCGGGCCGAGGTTCCCGCCCGCCGCCACGCCACGGCTACACAGCGTACAGGTCTTGCCCCGCGAGGATTTGACATATTCGTCGTAGGTATCGACCGTCGCACTCGTGAGAATGAGGTTGCCCCCACCGATACGGAGGTTCTCACCGATGAAAGCCTGGACTTCTGTCGTCATATCCCCTGCGTGAGCGTTTTGAATGAGAGTCTGCCAATCAGTGTCATTGTTAACGAGTGCGGCTAACTTATCTGACAGTGTGGTAACAATTTCGTCTTCGACAGTGGGAATTACGGGTCCAGTTCCATGTCGGTCGAGGAGTCCATGCGCGATTGCATATGAGTACTCCCATTTGCCACCGCTGGTCAGTTCCGAGGTAGTGTCCTCAGAGAGTGCAACGAGATCCTCAGCTAGCTTATCCGAAAGATCAAATACGGAGACAGTGGCTCGAATCAGGTCGTCCGCAGTTCGGCCACTGTGAAGCAACGGGTCGACAAACCAGCTTTTTATCGTGTTAACGAAGCGACCGAGGCCGTACTGTTGCTCCGTCTTCTCAAACTCGGCCCCAAGTTCGGCCTCCAGCAGTTCCATTGACTCCGTGGCAGCGTCCGTGGCGCTGGCGTCTGCGTCTCCGTCGGTGACCCCCTTCCGTACAACAGCTTGCAACATCTTTCCACTGCCAGCATAGAAAAAATCGGGCTCGTTCAGACTGTAGAGTCCCTGCGCACCAATAATCGAGAAGTTTGAGCGTAGTTGATCGACATCGTTGTACGATGGATGGGAATCACCGATACTGTCCCCTAGCCGGGAGGTGATCGCGGCAACGATGTCCTCGTCAGTTTCCGGTTGGTCCTCTTCAGATGGTGCGAGATACACACAGCCATCTTGATACATCGTAAGCAGTTGATAATCGTACTCCTCCTGTAGATACTCGCTTACGGTCTTGTTCAACAAGTTCGTGAAAACACCACTGACGTGGTCGGTCTGGTGATAGGCGAGTTCAACGTTTCCACCGGGGAACGCCTCACGGAATCGGTCTTGAACGCGCGCATTCGTCGCAGTCTCTGGTGTCGTCGAGGAAGCCATCGCGTCGGCCAGTCGGATCAGTGGTCGATACTCTCGCCAAGTCGTCGTAACACGAGTCGAGTTCGCGTTTTTTGTGTCGTGATGATCGACGGCGCACGAGCGGAACGTTCGTATTGAGAGTGCTGAGTCAGGATCGTCTGGAATACCGCTAAATTCGTCCAGTCCGATTTCCTCGATGAACGGCTCCAACTCTTTGATTTTGATATCAAACCGTTTGTCTGGATTCCTATCTTCTTCGCGGAGTTTGTGATAGTCGTGAGCGACGGAAAGTGCAACGAGATGGCGGAGTTTTTTCGGTGTGATCGGCGGAAGATCGGTGTTCTCTACCTGCCGAGCAAGCTGGTGTAAAAAGTATACCAAATTTCGAGCGTGATTGAGCATCGACTGGTCGACTTTCCCGTACTCGACGCTCTTGTTCGGGAGAAATGACCAGCCTGCTTCTATGAGCTGTGGATCGATCTCTGAGATATATTCGCGTAAGATGCTATCCAATTCTGACTCGACGCCCTCTGAATCCGTGTCGGTTCTGAACTCTTCCACTGGATCTTCGAAGAGAGCAGATGAAAACGAACCGACACCCTCCGCAGGTTCTTCTTCTAGATCATCGTCGCCCTCCGATCCAATTTCATCAAGTTTGGCTTGCTTGCTGTTATCATCCGTCATCAATCCTTGACCTCCGTTCCCACTTGTCCACATCCCCGGGCGACGGCACTCCCGACACCCGCGTACTCGGCGAACAACCCGAGAGCCGTCACCGCGTTTACCACCGACTCACTCGCACCCTTGAATTCGTAAGCGCACTCGCCGGTGAAGCCCTGCCGGAACAAGTTTCGTGTCTCACCGTCCTCGTTCTCGACACGATTGACCAGCACCGAGTGAGTCCGATAGGTATCTGCGTCGGGTTTTTCAATCACGTTGTCCTCAATCTCCTCACAAGTGAGATCGAACTCAGATTCTTTGGGAGCTGACGACTCCCATTTCCCGGCCAGCGAGTTGAATACAGCCGCTCTGTGAGGAAACATCGTCGTGATTCCATCGGATTCCTCGATACAGGTAGCGGTCTTGAAGGACAGTTCTATAGTCGGATCATCCAGCGAGCCAGCCTCCGCAAGCAGTTCCTCGTGGGTCGTGTTCTCACTCTCGAAACTTTCGACCGTCAGATCGCCGTGGCTCAACTCAAATCCATTCCCCTCCAGAACGAGTGCGTTCACGAGCGCCTGGAAGATTTCGGCATCGGCTGGATCAACAACGCCGAGCGTCAGTTCGTAGGTCTCGTTCGGGAGCAGTGTCTTGTGATATGCGCGATCACTGTCAGCAAAAACGCCCTGCAACCCACTGCAGTGGAGACTTCCCAACTGCGAATCGTGAATGTGGGAACTCACGTTGCCGTTGACGCCATCCAGCACGGCTAGCAGTGCCGAGTACACCGAATACCCGTCGGACACAGGCACTGGAAAGCGTGTCGTTGGCCGAGCCGTGACCTTTACCCGGCGTAATTTATTTGTCTGCTTTACTTCTTTTTCAATCATCAGATGTATCTCAGTTATTAAGACACTAGTACAATAAACGTTTCGTAAATATGGGATAGTTTTGATTTCGCGCAATCAAAATCGGGCGGTCGAGAATTGCAATTTTATGCAACAGTAGTATTTTTACGAGCCAACTCGACACGCTGACAATGCGGACGTATCTCTCTGCAATCGGGTTCAACAGCACGAGCGTAACGCGACCAATTCTCAGCCATGGGGTCGATACCGGAGACGAGGTAGTGTTGATCAGACCGAACCAGGTACCCGATTCACGGGCTGAGGAGGCCATTGAAGACGTAGAGCGGTTACTTCAGGAAATCGAACCAGAAATCTCTCTCACGACCGAGCAGATTTCGCACGGTGACTTCGAGACAGCACTGCTAGAGAGTAGTGACCTGATTCGCGCAGCGGAAGGGGACCGAATCGTCTCGCTGGGTGGTGGGGCACGCGACGTGCTGTTACCGTTCGCAATAGCTGCAACGACACACGTTCGGTTGCTCGATACTGTGTTGTTCTTCAGTGACCTCGACGGACCGGTCCAAGAGTGGTCACTACCACGGTTGACGGCGGCGATCCAAGAGACTACGGCAGCTACACTTCAGATGATTGTCGATACCGCTGATGGGATTTCGGTTCCCGAGCTAACCGACCGAACAGGGGTCTCAAAGAGTACGGTGACACGTCACGTCACTGCTCTCGCCAACAAGGGAGCTATCGAAACGTGGACTGATGGGAAGACAAAGTACGCCCAAGCCACCATTACCGGTCGGCTTCTTCTTCGAGATCTCTGAACCTATCAGACGGGTATGAAACAAACGACTTTGAGGTCAGCGGTTGAGCATGTAGTCCCTGACAGTGACTGCTCGTGATTATCTCACTAATCGGGATTGCAACGCGCTGCTGAGATATCAAATCAAGGTAAGGGCCAGTAGGGTAGTTTACTCTTCAGAGCCAACACTAAGCGCCATGTCAGAGAGGTGCTCTTCTGGAACAAGGATTGCTGACCAAAGTGTAAACCCAGCGTTATCCATCGCATCAATCCCATTACCAGCAAAGACATCTAAGTCATATTGAACAGTCGCATCCACGCAGAGGTGCATGCAGTCATGCTTTTTTCGCACAGGCGCGGTATGATAAATCTCAGTTGTATCTCTAATACCACCTACCACGAGGTGTAGGTCGTCAGAGAGGTAATCAATCGATTCTTTTATCGAACTAAATCGTGAAACGGCGGTCTCTTGCATGGTTTCAAATCTTGTGGCGGGGGAATGGTTGGAGTTGTACGCTTCGGATAGTTGAATCGAGTGAGAGCGAGTTCATAAACCTAACCCTTTTCGTTGCAAAGTGCAACAAATAGTTGTAATAAATTCGATATGTATTATGTATCGTGGATTTTGAGCGTGGTATGTGCAGCCGCCTTGGTGGAGCGAGTATGACGGGCCAATACTGGAGTTCTTAGCAGATTGCGGTGCCGCTGTTCCTCCTCGGGTAATTCTATTCAATCTTGAATATCGAAATATAGCATCACCCCATCGCTCAACAGTCAAGCGACGTCTTGACCGGCTAACCGAGCACGACCTCGTCGAAGAGGTCAACGATGCCGGCTACTATATTATTACACAGTATGGACGTCAGTTTCTTAATGACGAGTTAGATTAATATTCAGCTGAGCACCTGCTTCCAAACCGGCATCAAACGATTTCAAATCCACTATTACCGTCTTGGGCGATTCATAGTGTGGGAATATCGTGAAGTACAGACTCGCTTGATATTTCAGCCGAACGGTTAGGGACGGTGATTGGTCACGGAATAGGAATCAGTACTTCTCGCGGTCGCTGCCATCGCCACCGCCAACGAACTTAGCATACTTGTTCAGCATAGCGACGTCGGCCCACCCGCCCCAGTCGCGGGCTCGGAAGCGGTTCACGTCGCTACGGACGAGCTGGCACGCCCACGAACCACGGAGGTCGTGCGGTGTCACGTCGGGGAACATCTCTGTCCGCCCGCAGTGTGTCCGCTCGACCATGCCGCGCCCCTGGATCTTCTCGAGGCCAGCGTCGCGTGCCAGGTGGTGGACGATCTCGCTGATTTTGCTGGTGGACGTGTTAATGCCGTTGTTCAGATGAAAGTATGAGTCGAGGAGCTGCGGTAGCTCGATACTGCGGCGTTTGTCGAGATGATAGTCGTAGAAATCGTTCGGGATTGGGACGACGCGAGTCCCCGACTCAGATTTTGGCTTCCAAGTGTCGGGTGGGCCTCGCGAAGTCTCTTTTTTACAGTGATAGCATCCTTGGCCCCCCTGGCCGATATTGCACGGCCACTGCTTGGGAACTCGGACCTGCATTCCGTGAGGGCCGTGCTCAATCCAGTCCTCGTGCATGTGGCCAGCAGTTCCGTTCCGTAGTCCGCAGTGTAAGAGCAGCTGGCCGATGACCCGGTACTGGTGGTCGTCGTGTTCGTGGGCAGCATCATTGAACCGTGAGAATCCTTCTGCAGGGAGCGGCAGTTGGTCTCTCTTGGGCATGAACCTATTATATTCATGGTACTGATATTCATTAAGATTACTGGTATAGGGAGTAATATTCATCGACAGCTGTGCCGGATTTCGGCATTTGAGTTTCTGAGTTGCTGCTGTACCCCCTGGTTTCGATGAGTTATTAGGTGGAACTCATCGAGATTTGGAGGGGCAACCTCCAGGTTGTTTTCCGTCAAGAAACGTCATAAAGGCATTTTTCGGCAGTTTGAGTTGTTTATGTCAGCAACTTTGATATGCGGTACACAGTCACAGTAACAGACTGCCGCTTGCACGGCAAGGAACGCACCGCCAATGGTGTCGGAGGGGCCGCTCTCAGGATGCTCATATCTCCGTTGCGTAATCCTAGCGCTGACAATTCTCTAACAGCGAACGATGTGGATTTCATTCTTCCGACCAGCCATGCTCTGCCTACTCATTGATTCGACCTTTACGAATTGACGGTCATTCCGTTCTATGCAGCAGGCGGATAGGATAATAACGATTGCCCCATATCGCGAGCTACAACACTGCTAATCACCGATTGCCAGCGATGCTTGTGTCGTCTCTGGCGTCAGGTCTAGTCCCAGCGAGAGCGAGGCCATCGCATCGGCAAGGCCAGAAGAGCCACTATCTGTGGACTCGAAAGTCATACTCGTTACGCCATCCAGTGGTATATCTCTCAGGTCATCTGCCAGCAACTCGAAGACGAACCGAATCAGTGGCGCCAGCTCTGGTTGGCGCTGCAGGAGCGGCCCGAGATCGCCGCCGACTGTCGTCGCTTCGAGGAACCAGTCGCTACCGTAGTCGATATCGCGATGGCTCGCAGCGAAGCAACACTCGGCCAGTCCGTCGACGGGATGGTCGCTGTCGATACTGCACCCGTCTTTCCCGACGCCAGACGTGGGGTATGGAGCCGCCGAAGCCCGTCGCTCGGCCTCGAACGGCAGATAAACCCGCCAGTGCGTGGCTTTTCCGGCGCCGAGGTCCTCACGCTCAAGCAAGCCGGCCGCTTCGAGATCGGCAAAGAACACCTCGTTGTTCGCGAGGGTCTGGGTCGTGACGCCGGTCTGGGTGGCGAGTTCGCTCGTCGAGAGCGGTTCCTCGACATCCAGGAGGCCCTGGACGACCGCTGAGACGGATCGGGGGCCGATATCGGGCACCAGCTCCTCGGGGTCGAGGAAGGAAAGCGCCGACCGGACGTCGTAGGGTTCAAGATCGCGAGGCTTGTCGGCTTCCGACCCCAACCGGGAGACTGTCTTTGCCGCGGCGACGACATCGCTGCTGACCGCCCGGAGAATCGAGACAGTCCGACGGGTCGTGTCCATGCTCTTGAGTCGGCACTGCCGGGCCAGTGCCGTGGCGTAGGCCGATCGGCGGTTGCCGTCGACAACATCCAGATTGAGGGTGAACGGCGCGAAGTGCTCCTTGTCGGTCTGGAGTACCAGATGGCTCTCGAGGTCTTCCAGTGGCTCCCGCAGCGAATCGACATCCTCGCCGACCAAGACCCAGCCACCGACGATATTACCGACCGGGTCGGCGTCGTCGACATCGGGGGCACCGAGTAGCTGTTCTCGCTTGTCTGCCCGCTCCTCGTACAGCACTCGGTGCGCCGAGTAGACGCCGTAACGAGCGGAGACAGTAATCTGGGTGGCAAGCATCTTCACTACGTGGCGGCGACGACTGTCGTCAGCCAAAACCGAGTTCGGGACCTCCAGCACTCGGGTCAGGTCGATACCGAGCATATCGTACAGCCTGGTTGCGACGCCGGCCAGCCCATGGGCCTTCCGGGCCAGCTCGCCGATGGCCTCAAGATCCGGATCAGCACCGAACTCGATATCCTCGGTCATCCCGAGGAGGTCGTTGCGTTCCTGGCGGAGTCGGCGACGGAAGTCCTTAGCCGTGGCATCGGCGTTCTTGAGGTAGCCAAAGCAGGCCCCAGACCGGAGGACGTAGGGGTTCGACACCGGCAGACCGTCTAGCCCGGATTTCTCTGGGCCCCCAGCGAGGCTATTTACCGTCAAGACCTGCTGAAACGCCGGATCCGAGAGTAACGCCGCGCAAAGTCGCGTCATCGTGAGGGCCGCCCAGCCGGAACTCTCGACCCGGACGACAGCTTCGTCTTTCTGCTGGAGGTACGACCACTCAGCTTCACGGCAGTCCCCCGAAATATCTGCTGGCCGGTCACAAAGCGCGATTTCGCCGTTTTGGGCCATCGAGACGGCGGCGTCGTGCTCGAAGCCGTCGAGGAAACCCACGTTGAGGGCGGTTCGTGCGGCGGCGTCGCTGCCGCCGGCGGTGGCGGTTGCGGCCTCGTCGGCCGGCCGGCCCCCCCTCCCTCGTGTGCGGGTGGGGAGTACACGGTACTGTCTGGGGTGTTTGGGGGGGCGCTCACGCCGGTAGTTGTGTCGTCCTGGCCGGTAGTTGGTGCCTTACTGTTTACGTCAGTACGACCCGCACCGCCCTGAGGGGGGCCCACAGCGATATCAGGGTGTTCAGCCAGGAGTGCCACGCCCGTCGGCAGGAGCCGGACATGGCGATCCTGTGGTGACCCGTAGGCTTCCAGCAACTCGTGCTCGGACATCCGCCGGACCCACTGTTTCAGCGCGTCGCGTGAGGGAAAGTCCGCCAGGGTGTCTGCTTCGAGGGTATCGTAGCTTGCAGCCTCCTGTGGCGCCTCGTACAGCGCTTTGAGCCGTCGCCAGTCCGGATGGTCCTCACCACGGTCAGCGAGCAGATCACGGGCCGTCTCGCGGCGCTGGGCGGTCCGGGTCGCCACGTTGCCGGGCCCACTACGGCGTGACTCTGCAGCGGCAGTCACGCTGGCTGGGAGCTCGTCGCGATGAGCATCCAACAAACAGCGCTGGTCCAGCGGCGTCGCGACCAGCCGGACGTCGACAGCCGTCGCGAGGTCGAGAAAGTAGTCCAGGAGTGCGCTGCGCTGGTTGGATTTGAGGTCGCGGAAGCGGTCGCATTCGACGACAACCGTAGGGGTCGGCGTGTCCGCGGCGTCGAGAATCCGGAGAGGGCCGGTTCGAACATCCTTGAGCGAGGAGGTCACGCCGATCGAGGTTGAGCCGCCCAGCTGGCGCGTTACTTGGAGGAACCGGAACTGCTCGAGTTCGGACTCAAGCGCGTAAGCAGCGAGCCGTGCGTAGTGGTACTCGTCGTTGGGGCCGTGGTAGATTTCCGTGAGTGCAGTAACATTGTGCTCCTTGATGAGTGTCGCTCGTCGGCTCGGGCGGGCTTGGTCACCCACGAGTTGGCGTAGCGCTCGGAGGAGTGCGTCAGCAAGGTTATGATTGTCCGGCCGCCAGAGATTGCGAGTGATTGCTCTGGGGCTGGTCAGACCATCTGGTCCGACCGCAAGGCTTGCTGCGGGGTCGATAGACCCCTCGACGGAGATAGAGAGATGCGGCATTCTCAGCGCTCACGACAGTCTCAGTGTTCCCGACTCGGTGAGCGACCCCACTGCGCAGGGATGACTCTACCTGTGGGGAAACGCTTATTTGGGGTGCATGAGAAGCAGAAGGTGTCCAACCACGGGGCCATTGGGAGAGCCCCTATTCTGCTTCCTAACCACCCATCAGTGGTGGGTATTCACGGGTCCTGTCTTGATGCTAGTGCTTGTCTAAGCCCGATGACTTTATTCTATCGCCGTAGGCAGCAATGTCTGACGCCCGTCTTGCGTATCTCCAGTTGAAAGCACAGCCATTTTGCAGGACCGAATAAACTTGACATCCTCCTCCACACCGACTCGACCGACGTCCCGCCCGCCGCCGAACCAGCTGCCACACCGCTCGTCTCGACAGCACAGCTGTCCCTGTCGGACTACCCGCTCGTCCACATCTCCGAGGAGCGGGTCTACGACCTTCGCGAGTGGGCCCAACACATCGCTGCCACAGCATCTGGCACAACCGAGAACTACCTCACTGGCCTGCTCGGTGAGAATGCGCTGGCCCACCTGCTCGGCATCGCCGACCAGCTGAACACCGAGGTCTACGCCGACGGCGGCGGCAGTGGCGTCGACCTCCGCTACCGTGGGGCCACCATCGACGTGAAGACTGTCGGTCGCCACCGCAGCGACCCAGACCTCACCGTCGACGCCTACGACCAGCCCCGCGCCGACTACTACGTGCTGGCCAGTCGCGTCGGCCCGAGCGACGTGCGACTACTGGGTTACGCACCACGATGGTTCGTCGCGAACGCACCGACGCGGACCCACGAGGGGCGGCCGTATCATCTGGTCGAACAGTCGTATCTGTTCCCGCTCGTTGAGTAGTGAACGAACACTGGTGAGAGAGATGCTCTTCAGTGAGAGACCAGCGGCCGTATGAGAGCGAAAATCGCTGGTGAGAGACATAGTGAGAGTACTGAATTCTGGCAGTAGAATGGGTCTAGAGTGTCTTTTTTATCATCCCCGTTCAAACGTCCCCATGGAGAATGTAACATCGACCCATGGCTCCATGGAGCGCATAGAATACACCTATTATGGGGGTACTGGCCCCTTCGGGAGTATCCCCGATCATCAAGAACGGTATGGCGAGTGTCTGATACGAGTCGTGAACAACCTACTGCGTCCGGTGGCCCCAGACGACCCGATAAGCGATGGTCGTGTCTATCGGCTGGTCGATGCATTTGTTGAGCACCACGACACCGACTTCGAATTGCGAGAGCGGATGGGGAAAACTGACGACAAGGTAGTGTTGGAGAAAGCAGTCGAAGTAACAGCCGACGAGTACTCGTACAAGCCCGAGACGCTCAAGAACGTGTATCGAGACTTGTACGACCAGTATGAAAACCCGACGGAAGCATTTTGCACAGACCTTGGGGATATCGCAACCCACCTGTCCGAAGAGAACGAGTAATGAGTTCCACCGATCAATCCCACGAGCGCCTCGAGGAGCGTGTCATCCAACTGGAACACAAGCTGGAAGCATTAGAGCAGGGCCTCCCCGAGGACATCGTCAGGAAGATGGACAGCCATGCCAGCGCGAAAGAAGACGACGCACGGGAACAGTACAGCATCGGCGAGCGCCAACACGTAGTCATCGAAGAAGTCACCGATGACGCCAGTGGCCGGCAGGCCGTGAGTCACCTGCAGGGCATTGCTGTGTTCGTCGATCCTCACGAGCTGTCCATGGCGGTAGGAGATACGGTCGAAATCAAGATTACCGATGTCAAATCCAGCGTGATCCACGGGCTCGCACTTGACCAGATTGACGCCGGCGCTGTGTCCTCACAGGCCTAACTCCTACTGTCCGCAAGAACTGTCGGCTTGCTGGCGGCGAATTCTGAGACACAGTGCCGCCTATCTGATGTAGAGACACTCGAATTACGGAAACTAACCCAAGAGATACTCCCCGACTAGAGCCATCTTCCCATTCTCTACTAGGCAGCATTCTCACATCATCCACTAGTGCTCATTCTTACATTCGCTACTATGATATGTCCAACCTGAGACTAGTACTCACTGGCTGAATGTTCCACATTCAGAGCTTTAGACCCGAGTTTTTAGTCATTTGCCCCCGGAATACTGACTCGAACCGACAATGCCCTTAGAGGACTTCATCGGCGGTACGAATTCGGATGTCAACGTGGTAGATTGGACCGACTATGACAAAGAACTGGCCGGGAAAATCGACGAGAAAACGAAGAACGACACCTGGCTGGGGAACTACAAGCAGCCGTACTACGTCACCACCGTCGTCAAGCAGACGCTGGAAGCTCTTCCAGCAGAGCGGCCACAGCGTCGCAAAGCGGTGCCGGGTGTGCGGTCCGATATTCAGGGCAAAATCGCTGACGACATGGGCGTCGAAAAGCAGACCGTCCAGCGAGCATGCCACAAAGACCTGTTCGAAGATTACGAGCAACCACCGAAAAAATACATCTGGGGAGAGAACCGGTCGCAATGGGTCGAGCTATTCGACCAGCTGATTCGAGAGCTTGACCGGACGTGGTACCAGAGTGAGGGGAACTGAAAGCCACGAGAAGACGCAGTCTCCGAAACTATGCCGTCTGTCTGACGTAGCACTAAGTAGTTCGGACAGTTTTGATGGTTTGTATGGCCGAACCAGCCAAAATAGCAGTCAGTAACCAGAAGGGAGGTGTGGGCAAAACGGCCGTCGCAATCAACGCTGCCGGCGCGCTGAACGCCCGTGGCCGGGACGTTCTCTTCGTCGACCTCGACCCACAGGGCAACGCCACGGAGAATCTCGGGCTTCGCGAGGAGTACGATAGCGAGCCCCCGTCGCTGTTCGATATCCTGAGCGACTCCGAGCAGCGCGACCGCATCGGCGAGCTCGTCCGTGAGCACGAAGAGATGTCGGTGATCCCGTCAAACATCGACATGACCGCCGTCGAACCGGAGCTTACGCTGTCCCGACGCTCGGGCGAGCAACTCGCGCTTGCCCTAGAGCACATCGAAGACGACTACGACTACATCATCATCGACTGCCCACCGTTCCTCGGGAACCTGATGGACAACGCGATGTATGCCGCCCAGAACGTCCTCATCCCAGCGCTAGCTGAAGACACGAGCAAGCGGGCCTTCGAGCTCCTGTTCGACCACATCGGCGCGCTCGAGCGCGACTACGAGATTACCATCCAGGAGCGTGGCGTCGTCATCAACCGCATCGACGTCCGGAAGACGCAGGCCAAGGAGATGATCGACTGGATCAGCGATGCGTTCGACGACACACCAGCGTGGGAAGTCCGTGAACGGGCAGCAATTCAGCGAGCCCTCTCGAACGGCGCCTCTATCTTCGTCGAGGAACCGGACTGCGACCAGATCGAGGTCTTCGAATCGATGGCCGCGAACCTCGATGAACAGTTCGACTTCCAGGAGGTCACCGCATGAGCGACGATCGCTCCGAACGGCTCCGGCAGCGGCGAAAGCAATCTCAGGAGCGCGTCAGGGAAAGCGGGGACTCCGAACCGTCCGAGACAGCCGAATCATCCGAACCAGCCGAACCGTCCAAACCATCAAAATCAGACAAACCAGACGAGACGGACGACGCCGAAGCGGACGTCGATGACAGCTCAGTGAAGGAGGAACAGGTCGGGACGTATATGTACCTCCCACAGTCCCAGAAGAAGGAACTCGAACGCCTCTACAATATGCTTAAAGCTGAGTACGAGTACGAGTACGACGAGGAGTTCGAGAAGAACCGCGCATTCTATCCACTCGTCGTGAAATACGGTTTTGAGAGTTTGGACGGTTTGGACGCTTCGGAGATACGAGAGCGTTTGGATTCGCTATAGCACGATACGGTTTATCGAATTGAAGCGAGACACAGCAGTCTAGCCGTGCGACCCCCAGGGTTGGCGTCACTCAGCGGCTGCGTTCAGTGCACTGTTCAGTTCGAACAGTTCGGCGACGACATCGCTCTCGGCCACGCGGTAGCGCTGCGGGCTCGTGTTCGGGACTTCCTCGACGATATCGACCTCGAGCAATCGGTCGATGTAGGTGCCGACTGTCTGGCGGGTCACGCCGGCGTGGGCCGCGAACTCACTCTTGTTGAACTCGCGTCCCGGCGGGAGGTCGAGAATCGCGTCGAGCAAGATCGGGATGCTCTCGTGTTGCAGCAGGTACAGCAGACCGCTGGGATGGTCGAGCCGGGCGGCTTTAGTGTCGACCTCCTCAGCCGGGTGCGTTTGCGATGTCTCGCTCATACACCAGTGTTCCCGCGAGCGTGTATAAGAATTGTCGTTAGTGGTAACGCGCGTTACCATGTTTTATGTGGGCTGGCTCAGGAGGAGTCAGTATGCAGAAGCCGTCGGTGAAATGTGCCCTCCTCGCGGCGATGATAGCGAAGCACAAGTGGGGAACGCCAATTGACGAGGACAGCCTCCTGGCCATCGCCGCCATCGACACGAGTGAGTACGCACTGGCGAGCAAGGTTTTCGACAATCTCCGCAGTGAGAGCTACATCACGAACAAGGGCAATCGCGGCATCGAACTCGACAACGGTGCGTTCGGGCGGTTAGCGGAAGTCCTCTACCACAAGTGTGGCTGGGAAGCCTTTCAGATCAAGAGTCGACTGAAACACTACGAAGGCTGGGGTAACCACGACTGGGCGTGAGCCAGTCACTCACCGTTTGAGGTCGAGCTCGACGACACCGTCGAAGTCACACCGCTCGCGAGGACAAGTAATCGAGAGGCCGTCGACGGCCGCCAACTCGACCTCCTGGAACATGCCGTGACAGATTGCCTTGTTGCACTTCGGACAGTGGACTCGCGGGATTTCGATAGGCTTGGCGTGGCGGAGACAGTCCCGACACCCGGAGTAGGCGGGATAGACCGTGTTGATCCGAGTGATGCGAAAGCTGTCATCCTCGTCACCGACCCCACAGGCGGGCTCGGCTTCGCCATAGGCGGCTGCCTGTGGGTCCGGAAAATGATACGTCGACCCGTTCCCGACAACCACCCACGGGACCTGCTGGTCCAGCACCTGGACGGTGTCGACTGGGTAGGTCTGGTCGCCCTCGAAGCAGTCGTTGGTCTCCAGGACGTGGATGGTTGCCTCGTGGCAGTCGGGATACTCGACGAGTTCCAGGCCGAAGGTAGCGTACCGACTGGCCAGGCGCAATACGCGTTTGGACTGGCGGTCGTAAGCTGGGTCCTCGATCGGCCGGTCGACGACATCGGTCACCTCCCAGGTGCGGGAGTCACCGTTGAGTACGAGAAAGTCCCCTTCCTCGACGGCCTCGATGGTCTGGACGATCTCGCCGTCGACGGTGGCGTCCGGACTATCAGTGACAGCAGTGTCGATTGCGCCCATCAGTCATCCCCCGGCACTGCATCCGGGGGCGCGTTCCAGAGCCACCGAGCGGTCCCATTTCGCGGCGGCTGCTCGGGTCGGAGGTCGTGCCAGTCGATTGCTCGGTAGATGGATTTCTTCGATACGTCGTGGGCTTTTGCGAGGTCGGCGACATCGAAGCCGGCCTCGAGTGCCGCCCGGAGGTAGGGGCGGTCGTGGTAGGCCTCGGCGTCGAATGCGTCTAGTCGGAGCGCCGAGGCGATTTCACGTCGAATTTGCTTCGTGGCAGCCGGTTCAGTTCGGTCGGTCATCCCTGCTCGTGTCAGGATGAATAGCTACTGTTCCTAGAGTGTTTCGGGGACGCCAGGGAGATTTCCCCGGCGTCACACCCATGGTCAGGTCGAGATGCGAAAGCCAGACATCCGTCTTTGACCCGTCGATACTGTTCCCACCTCGCGCATTACGTTCTCGAGGATGCGTTCCGTCAGTGCATGTCCCGACCTATCCAATAAGCCACATCGAAAGCGGGTGGGAGAGGGCACGCCCACAGCGACAAGGACGCCATGGAATGCCTCTGACAGCCTTTTTTTCGTGGCGTTGACCCACCAGATTTTCCATCCGAGACTGTATTGAAACTAACGGTAAATCAGATATCCACCGACCATAAAGCGTAACGGCTTGTCCAATAAGTCGTGAATCGGTCGATACAGAGGGCGTAACTCATGAATCCAGTTTTGGTCTTGATTATTGCTGGAATCAAGAGCCTATGGGCCACTGAACGACAGAGCTGCACCGTGAATTCTGTACGTCCTTGCAGATCTTAAGACAGCTTCACTGGAGAAATCAGCGATACTCCTCAACGTCGACG
>Ga0209965_1000167_pt1 | contig 23313 bp, 25 predicted proteins | sample SalPon2_B_H2O_MG_FD_185707 | JGI IMG/M metagenome (GOLD analysis project Ga0209965, IMG submission 185707) | Salt pond water microbial communities from South San Francisco under conditions of wetland restoration - Salt Pond MetaG R2_B_H2O_MG... | ecosystem: Environmental > Aquatic > Non-marine...
CGCGGCCCGAACTCGCCGTCCTCGTACACGACCGACCCGCGCACCAGCGTCAGCGACGGGAACACGCCGTCCATCCCCTCGAAGGGCGTCCACTCGCAGTTCGTGTGGAGGTCCCCACCGCGAATCTCTCGTGGTCCCGACTCCACGAGCACGAGGTCGGCGTCGTTGCCCTCAGCAACCGTTCCCTTCGTGTCGAGACCGAACACCTCCGCGGGGGTCGCCGCGGTGAGGTCGCGCACGCGCTCGTAGCTCAACTCGCCCCGGTCGGCTGCCGCTAGCAGGAGGGGAAGTGCCGTCTCGACGCCGGGTACGCCCGACGGGGCCGACCAGATGTCGGTGTCCTTCTCGGCGCGGGTGTGTGGCGCGTGGTCGGTGGCGATCATGTCGACGGCGCCGTCGGCGACGCGCTCGAAGACGGCCTCGCGGCGCTGCTCGCTCCGGAGCGGCGGGTTCATCCGGCCGTGCGTGCCCAACTCGGCGAGGTCATCGCGCGACAAGAAGAGGTGGTGTGGCGTCACCTCGCAGGTCATCCCGGTTTCGGCCGCGGTGTCGATACCTTCTGGCGTGGAGGTGTGGGCGACGTGAATCTGGGTGTCGTGCTCGCGGGCGGTCTCGCAGGCCCGCTCGACGGCGACGGCCTCGGCCTCGGCAGTCCGGTAGGCGCTCCACGCGTCGGCGTCGTCCCGGTCACGGACCGATTCGTCGAACAGGGTCGCGTCCTCGGCGTGGACCGTGACGCGGGTGTCGGTCTCGCCCGCGGCGACGAGCGCGTCCTCGAACAGGTCGGCGTCGATACCCATCTCGCCCGTCGAGTCGGCGAGGAACACCTCACCGAGCGCGAACAGCGGGCGTGCGAGCAGGGAGTCGGGGTCCCACGGCTCGGTGACGCCGCCGTTGATGCCGTAGTCGACGTACGACTCGGTCGCGAGAGTGGCTTTCCGGTCGAACGCCTCTCCGTCGACGGTCGGCGGGTCGGTGTTCGGCTGGTCGACGACGGTCGTCACGCCGCCGGCCGCGGCCGACTTCGACCCGCTCGTCCACGTCTCCTTGTGCGAGTACCCCGGCTCGCGGAAGTGGACGTGAGCGTCGATCATCCCCGGGAGCAGCCGCTTACCGGTGGCGTCGATGACACGCTCGTCGTCGGTCGGGGTGAGATCGCCGACGGCGGCGATGGTCTCGCCGTCGACCCGCACGTCACACACTCGGCCATCGGCGAGCGTCGCGTCCTGAAAGAGCATACTCCGACTCCGGCGTGCCGAGGATAAAAATGGGACTACCGCAGGTGCTCGACGGTCGCGTCGCGGTCGCCGACGAGCGCCGATTCGAGGGCGCGGGCCACCCGGTCGGGGTCGCCGTCTCCGCCCGCTCGCGTGACACTTCCGACGCTGCCGGGGTCGAACGCGACACCGAGCGCGTCGTACACCTCTGTAAGTACAGCGGCGATCTGCTCGTGGTCCCGAACGACGGCGATACCGGCGGTCTGTGCGACGCCCTTCGAGACGCGCTGTGCGAGACCGACGATCTTCCCGTCGGCCGACAGGGAGTGTTGCCCCGGACAGAAGGCGTCGGGTGGCTCTCCGCGTTCGGCCGTCACCCCCACCGTTTCGAGTGCGCGTTGCACGTCCGCGATCGCGGCGTCGTACCGGTCGTCCATCCCGACCCGGAGGTCGTCGAGCGGTTCGAGCCGGAGGAACGCGACCGTCGACCCCGTGTACGCGACCGCGCGCCCGCCGACATCGCGCTCGTGTGGCGGGTAGCAGTGGTCGCGCGCGGCAGCCCGCGCCTGCTCGTAGCCGTCTTCGCGGGTGTCGCGGCGACCGAACGCCAGTTGACGGTGTGGCCGCCACGCCCGCACCGCACCCTCGCCGTCGCTCGCCACGTCCGCTCGCAGCGCCGCCGTGACGGCTCGGTCGGCGTCGATGTCTGCTGCTCGCCCTCGGACGATTCGCATACCGCTCCGACGAGCGCGACGGCTAAAGGTGTCCCCTCCTTCACTCAGGTATGGTCACGCTCCCGGCGTCGGTGCTCTCCGGGTACGAGCGATTCTCCCGGTACAACTCGCCGTATCCGGCCCACGACCGCGGCTGTGCAATCGACCTCTATCCGGGCGAGAACGGTGGGCCTGCCCCGTCACCGGTCGCCGGAGAGGTCATCGACACCCGGACCGTCCGGTGTCCTCCACGGCCGTACGCCGTCGACACCGACCACCTGATTCTGGTCGACACCGGCGAGCACGTCGCCCGTATCCTCCACGTCGACCCGGCTGTCGGGGCGGGCGACGAGGTGGCCGTCGGTGACTCGCTCGGTCGGCTCGTCCGGTCGGGCTTCTTCGGCCGGTGGGTCGACGACCACGTCCACCTCGGTTTCCGCGCGCCCGACGCGAACCCGTACCGTGCGTCGGGGTCGCTCCCGCTCGCCGTCGACTGTGCGGTCAGCCCGCTCGCGTGGGACGGGACGGGCGAGATTGTCGAGGTCGGGGAGACGCACGTTCGGCTCGACACGCCCGTCGGTGGGGACGGATTCGCCGCGCTCGCCAGCGACGAGGGAATCCCGCTCGACGGCGGTCTCGCCCACTACACCGGTGCGGGAACGTTCGGGTTGTCGTCCGGGACGCTCTCGCTGCTCGGGACCGAGGTCGCGACCGAGAGCGACGACGGACTCGTGTGGCGGGACGTGGCGGTCACGGTTGACGGGGTGGACGCGACGGGGCTGTCGCTGTTCGCCACGCAAATCGAGTTCGGGGCGAAACTCGTCTTCCACGAGGGCCACGACTTCGTGGTCGGCGAGTCGGTTCGCGTGGCCATCGACGAGACGGCCGACCCGATACGGCTGGGGTAGCCGGCTTGTGGTGGCGACTCGTTGCGTCGATTCTGCCGTCGCGCGACGCGCGTGTCCGATGCCGTGGTCTCTTTGTCACGGGAGAAACTACCCCAAGACATGGACAACGAGGCAGTAGACGGGTTCGGCTCGCGCCGGTCGACCGTGTACGGCAGCGAGGGGATGGTCGCGACGAGCCAGCCGCTGGCGGCGACCGCCGGACTGGAGACGCTCGAAGCCGGCGGGAACGCCTTCGACGCGGCGGTCGCGACGGCGGCCGCGCTCAACGTCGTGGAGCCGACATCGACGGGGCTGGGCGGGGACGTGTTCGCGCTCTACCGGACGGCAGACGGCGAGGTCGGCGCGATGCGCTCGTGTGGCGGTGCACCGGCGAACGCGACCCGTCAGGAGGTCCGTGAGGCCGTGGCCGACGAGGACGAGGACCCGAGCGAGGCTGAGATGCCGATGCTCGGTCCACAGACCGTGACGGTCCCGGGGACGGCCCGCGGGTGGGAGGCGACGACCGAGCGGTTCGGCGAGCGCACCCTCGGCGAGAACCTCCAACACGCCATCCGGTACGCGACCGAGGGGTATCCGGTGTCGCCGGTCATCGCCGACGCGTGGAGCTACGCCGAGAATCTCTTCGACGACGAGAACGCCCGGGACGCCTACCTCGTGGACGGGGAGCGCGCACCGGAGGCGGGCGAGCACGTCACCCTCGACGCGCTCGGCACGACCCTCGAAACCATCGCCGAGGAGGGCGCAGACGCCGTCTACGAAGGCGAAATCGGCGAGCAAATCGTCGCGGAAGTACAGGAGGCGGGCGGCTTCCTCACGATGGACGACCTCGCCGACTTCGAGCCGGAGTTTCCCGACCCGGTGTCGACACACTACAACGGGACCGAGGTGTACGAACTGCCGCCGAACAATCAGGGGCTCATCGTGTTGGAGGCGCTCAACATCGCCAGCGAAATCGGTGCGAGCGAGGCCGAGGGCACCGAGCGCGTCCACCTGTTTGTGGAGGCGCTCAAACGGGCGTTCCACGACGGCCACCGCTACATCACCGACCCCGAGTACGAGGAGCTGCCGCCGCTCAACAGCACCGAGTGGGCCAGCGAGCGCGCGAGCGACATCGGGGAGACGGCCGGCGACGTGGAGTTCATGCAACAGACGGGCGAGGACGCCGACACCGTCCTGCTGTGTGTGGCCGACGGCGAGGGGAACGTGGTGTCGTACATCAACTCCCGGTTTGCCGGCTTTGGCTCCGGGCTGGTCGCCGGCGACACGGGGATTGCACTCCAGAATCGCGGGGCGTCCTTCTCGCTCGAGGACGACCACCCCAACCGGTTCGAACCGGGGAAGCGACCGTTCCACACCCTGATTCCGGGGCTCATCGACTTCGCGCCCGACGCCGACGCCGAGGACTGGGCGGCCTTCGGCGTGATGGGCGGGTTCATGCAGCCGCAGGGGCACCTCCAGACACTGGTAAGTCTCGTTGACGACGGGCTGACGCCACAACAGGCGCTCGACCGACCGCGCTGGCGCTACCGAGAGGACGGCCGGCTGGCTGTCGAGGCGCGGTTCCCGACCGAGACGCAAAACGGGCTGTTGCGTCGGGGTCACGACCTCGCGGTGCTCCCGCCGATTCAGTTCGGGGGTGCGCAGTTCGTGCGCCGAAACGACGACGGCGTCCTCTCGGGCGCGACGGAGCCACGAAAAGACGGGAACGCCGTCGGTCGCTGACCCGGGAAGGTCTATACATCTCCACGCTAAGTGAGGGTATGGAGTGGAAGACAGATTGGGGACTGCGGGCGCGCATGGGGTTCACCATGTTCCTCCTGTTCGCGCTGTATCTCGTATTCGCAGTCGTCATCACGACGTTCTTCAGCGGAAGCGCACAGCTCTTCTTGGGGCTGATGGTGGTGTTCATGGGCGCACAGTTCTTGTTCTCGGACAAGCTGGCGCTGTACTCGATGGGCGCACGCGAGGTCTCGGAAGACGAGTATCCACAGCTTCACGCGACCATCGGGCGACTCGCACAGCAGGCCGACCTCCCGAAGCCGAAGGTGGCCGTCGCCGACTCACGCGTTCCGAACGCGTTCGCGACCGGCCGGTCACAGTCCAACAGCGCGGTCTGTGTCACGACGGGCATCATGGACACCCTCTCCGACGAGGAGCTGGAGGGCGTCATCGCCCACGAACTCGCCCACGTCAAGAACCGCGACGTGATGGTGATGACCATCGCGTCGTTCCTCTCGACGATCGCCTTCCTCATCGTCCGGTGGGGATGGCTGTTCGCCGGCGGCAACCGCGAGGGCGGGAATCAGGCTCCCGTCTTCGTCGCCATCATCGCGTCGCTGGTCGTCTGGATTCTGTCGTTCCTGCTGATTCGGGCGCTCTCGCGCTACCGCGAGTTCGCGGCCGACCGCGGCGGGGCAGCCATCACGGGCAAGCCGTCGGCGCTCGCGTCTGCGCTGTTGAAAATCAGCGGAAAGATGGACAGCGTTCCGAACGACGACCTCCGCGAGCAGTCGGAGATGAACGCGTTCTTCATCATCCCCATCAAGGCCGGCACCATCGGCCGACTGTTCTCGACACACCCCTCGACGGAGAAGCGCGTCGACCGACTGCGTGAGCTCGAACGCGAGATGGAAACACAATAATGGGGCTGTTCGACTCGGTCAAACAGGCACTCGGCGTCGCCGCCGAGGCCGACGCGACCCGCGAGGGTGACCCCGAAGCGCTCTTTGGCCTCTCGACGGCCGCGGTGACGATGGAGGCGCAACTCGACTTCGCCCCCGCCGACGAGGCCGCGCTCTGCTTTTCGGGCGTGGACTCGACGGCGTTTACCGACGCGCGCGACGAGGTGGCGGCCGTCCTCGACGCCGGCGAGTCGGAGACGGGTACCGTCTTCGAGTTCCGAACCGACGCTCACGGCTACGACTGGGTCGTCCTCGCCGACACGGAGTTCGAGGACCTCGTGACGAGCGTCCACTTCGCCGCCGACACGATGCAAGAATCCGGCTTCGGCTCGCGGCTGCTCGCGGCTGCGTTCCCCTTCGAGCGCGACGGCACCGTCGCCTACTGGCTCTACTCCTTCCGTCGGGGGAGCTACTACCCGTTCGTCCCAACCGGCAACCGGAACCACGACTCCAGTACGGAGTTCAAACTCGAATCCGTCCTCGATTCGGAGCTCACAATCGAGGAGGACAAGGAGTACTGGTATCCGATGTGGCCCGAAGGCGACGCCCGCCCGTGGGGTCGTCCACTCGAACCCGGCGAGTAGACTCCTATCTAAACGTGCCCATTCGACGCGAGCGACCGCGCTTTCGTCGGGCGATTTCACTTTCAGTATGCTGTTAACGTGGGTTTATATCCCCGGACGCACAACCGATTGGTATGTCCGCAACACAGGACCTCGAAGACCTCCCGGGCGTCGGTCCGGCCACCGCCGATAAGCTTCAGGATACCGGCTACGACTCCTATCAGTCCATCGCCGTCGCCTCTCCGAGTGAGCTTTCGAACAAGGCCGACGTGGGCGAGTCGTCGGCCTCCGACATTATCAACGCCGCCCGCGAGGCAGCCGACATCGGCGGCTTCGAGACCGGAACGAGCGTGCTCGAACGCCGCGAGGAAATCGGCAAACTCCAGTGGCTCATCCCCGAGATCGACGAGATGCTCGGCGGCGGCGTCGAGACCCAGTCCATCACCGAGGTGTACGGCGAGTTCGGCTCCGGGAAGTCCCAGATTACCCACCAGCTCGCGGTGAACGTCCAGCTACAGGCCGAGAACGGCGGTCTCCACGGTCGCTGTATCTTCATCGACACCGAAGACACGTTCCGCCCCGAGCGCATCGACGAGATGGTTCGCGGACTCGACGACGACATCATCGACTCCGAACTCGACTACCGCGACATCGAGGGCAGCGCCGGCGACGACGAGGCCATGGAGGCGCTTGTGGACGACGTGCTCGCGAAGATTCACGTCGCGAAGGCGTTCAACTCCAACCACCAGATTCTCCTCGCCGAGAAATCGCTCGAAATCGCGAAGGAACACGAGGACGACGACTATCCCGTCCGACTGCTGTGTGTCGACTCGCTCACGGCCCACTTCCGTGCCGAGTACGTCGGTCGTGGTGAACTCGCGAACCGCCAGCAGAAACTGAACAAGCACCTCCACAGCCTCGACCGCGTCGGCAACCTCTACAACGCCGCCGTCCTCGTCACGAACCAGGTGCAGTCGAACCCGGACGCCTTCTTCGGCGACCCGACCAAGCCCATCGGGGGGAACATCCTCGGACACAAGTCAACGTTCCGGATGTACCTGAAGAAGTCGAAGGGCAACAAGCGCATCGTCAAGCTCGTCGACGCGCCGAATCTAGCCGACGGCGAGTCGGTGATGCGCGTCGAGAACGAGGGTGTAAAGCCCGAGTAGTGGCCCTCGACGCGTCGACGCGCGAACTGCTCCTGCTCGCGTTCGCCCGCCGCCGGGGCATCCTGGAGACCCTAACGACCGACGCGGGCACTCCCGAAGCAGTCGCCGAGGCGACGGACACCGACCCGTCGGTCGCCGAGGCGGTCACTACGGCACTCGCTGACCGCGGTTTCCTCGAACGAGTGGGCCGGGAGTACGAGCCGACGAACCGACTGCTCGGCTTCCTCACCAAGACGGACGTGCGCTCTATCGGGTCGCTCCCGGCGACGCTCGACGCGCTGGACGCGTGGACCGACCACGACACCGACCCTGAGCGTACCCGCGTGAACCGACTCGGCGAGCAGTGGGCACGCGACGAACACGCCGTTCGCGCGGCCGTCACCGCCGCGGTTCATGCCGCGCCGACGGCCGAGCGCGTCGTCTGTCTCCGCGACGGTCCCGGTCGCCACGCCAGCGAGTTCGCCACTCGCGGCTACGACGCGACGATTCTGGAATCCACAGCCCGCGGCGACACGGTCGCTCCGCTTCTTGCTCCGACCGAGGTACGACTCGAAATAGGGGGGTACGACACCATGCCACAGACCGACCTCGCCTTCGCGGTGGGAATGCTCGCGCGGTCGGACGACGACCGCGCTCGCCGGTGGCTCGCGGCCGCAGGCGAGGCTGCGCCGACCGTCGTCTGCATCGAACCGGTACGCGACCGGTCGCCAGAGGGTGCACTACTCGACGTGGAACACCACCTCCGGGATGGAGGTCGCGTCCGCCCCGAGTCTGCGCTGCGGTCGCTGTTTGCGGATGTCGGGCTCGACTGTTCGGTCACGGCGGTCCCGGGTACGGAAGGAGTCGCCCTCGTCGGGCGTCGGGTTCAATAGCATCGCCCTCCGATTTCGAGCTATGGACGCGGAGCTGCTGCGGGCAGATATGGTCGACAGCCTCGAACACGAGGCGAAAGCCGTCATCGCCAGCGACGCCGTCGCGAGCGCGATGCGGACGGTCCCCCGCGAGCCGTTCGTCCCCGACGACGTGCTCCCGTACGCCGACCGCGCGGCCGAGCAGTTCGGCACGCGCGTGCTCGCCCCCTCCGACGCCGCCCGACTGTTCGAGGCCGTCGCCCCGGAGCCGGGCGAGTTGGTGCTCGTCGTCGGCGTCGGCGTCGGCTACACGGCGGCCGTCCTCGCCGAGCTCGCCGGCGGTCGACACATCCACGCCATCGACATCGACCGCAGACTCGTCTATGAGGCGCGGTCGAACCTCCGGAAGGCGGGGTACGGGGAGGTGCTCGTGGACTGCGCCGACGGCGCGGACGGGCTTCCCGCCTATGCCCCCTACGATCACATCCTCGTCGAGGCGGCCGCCATTCGTCCCCCGAAGCGATTACTCGCGCAACTGTCCGAGTCGGGCCGTCTCGTTCTCCCGCTCGGAGGCGGCAATCAGACGCTCACGGTCCTCGACGGGGACGGCGAGCGCCGCGAACGGCTCGGCACGGTCGCGTTCGCCCCGATGCTCGTCGAAGGCGAGCAGGCGACCACGCTCGAACGCAATCGCACCTCTCGCGAGGAACACGAGCGCAGCCGACAGGCCGCAAACAAAAAGAACGGGTGGGAACAGGAGTGGATCGACTGGGACCGCTACTGACGCGCGTCCGACGCGGCTTTTTGTACATCGAGCCGCACGGGTGGGCTATGGAGGCGTCCGCGTGACCGACACCGAAATCGAGGTGACGGTCGCCGACCCCGATGACCCCCGTCCCTCTGTCGTCGGCGAGTCGCGGCTCGACGTAGCCGTCGACGGACAGCTGTATCCGACGGCCGAACTCGCCGACGGAGGGTATCTCGCGTGGTGGTTCGAGGCGGCCGACTCACCGGCACCGGACGCGAACGCCACGACCGAGTGGGTCGCCGCGCCGACCCGGTTTCTGGCCGCCGCGACGCTGCGTGAACTCTGGGCCGACCCCACCGTCTTCGACCGCATCGCCAACGGTTCCGTGTAGCGCGCACCGTCGCGCTTTTCTCCGCCACCGTCTCCAGGTGAGACGTGCCCGACGACGACCCCGAGGAGCGACTCGCCGACGCGCTCGAACGCGTGGCACACGGGGCCGTCGTCTCGATTCCGCTCACCCGCCAGTACGGGCTCGTGGGCGTCGTCGCGGCGTATCTGCTGATGCTCTCGCTCAACAACGTCCTCGAAGTGGCCGTGCTCTGGCGGCTCGAAGACCTCCAGCCGCTCACGGTCGCTCACCTCAAGCCTGTCGCCGCGGCCGTCCCGCTCGCCACGGTGACGCTGGTCGGTCACCGGCTCGTTCCCGGGCTGGCCGGCGCGGTCGTGGCGACGCTCGTCGGGCTTGCCGTCTACGCGGGCGTCCTGTCGTGGCTCGGCTTTGCGCCCGCAGAGCGCCGGCTCGTCGGCGCGCTCGTCGACCGCTACCGGTCGGTCACTCCCGGATGACGAGCAGCGCGGTGTTCTCCCGGCGGTCAACGTACTCCGAGTTCGCCGGCGGCTTCACCTCGAAGGAGACGGTGCCGTCGGCCTGATTTTCGCCCAACGACGGGTCGATGTCGAGATTCGCCGTTCCGGACTCGTCGGTGGTCGCGGTCGCGACGCCGTCGAGCATCGCGGAGTCCCCCCGCGCAATGACCGTCGCCCCCGAGACCCGACTTCCGTCCGGCCCGACAACAGCGACCGACACGGTGTCCGTCTCGCCGAGCGTCGCGACCTCCGGCTCTGGCTGCACGTCAAGTTCGCTCACGCCGATAGCCGAGATGCCCGAAACCATGTTCATCATCACGGACAGCGACGCCACGCCCACTACCAGCGCGATGACCAGTCGAATCGGTAACCCCTCGATAGCCCGCTCGTCGTCGAGTGTGTCGAACACGGGGGCGGTGGCCCGTCATCGGTGATAAGTTATCGGCCCGAGATTGAAGTGAGAGACCGCGCCACGACCGACGTGACGACTATCGGCCGCACGGACGGCGACGGACCGCGGCTCCCGCTCGGGCGGTATCTCGCCCGGGACGGGAGCCACGGGGGAGACGTGGCCCTCGACTGTGCCCGACCACACGCGATGTGTCTGGTCGGAAAACGAGGCAGCGGGAAGTCGAACACGCTCGCGCTGCTCGCCGAGGGTCTCTGTGCCGTCGACGGGACCGTTCCGGTCGTCGTGGACCCGATGGGTGGCTTCGCCGGTCTCGACGCCCTCGGCGTCACGGTGTGTGAACCGCGCGTCTCCGCTGGGGCGATTCCGGCCCGCGAGTGGCCGCGACTCGTCGGACTCGACCCGAGGGAGCCGGCCGGAGCACTCGTCTGGACGGCCGCGAGTGAGCGTCCGACGCTCGCCGAGATGCGCGAGTACGTCGACAGCGAGGGGACCCGACCCACCCGTCGGGTCGCGGCGAACCACCTCGCCCGCGCGGCCTCGTGGGAGGTGTTCGCGCCCGAGGGCATACGCCGGCCGACGGAGCCGACCGTCCTCAACCTCGCCGGCGTCTCCGACCGAGCAGCGAACGCCGTCGTCCGCGCGGTCGCGACGGGGCTGTACGAGCGCCGGCTGTCGGGGGAGGGACCGTTGCCGTGGCTGCTCGTCGACGAGGCGCACGTCTTTCTCGACGGAGTCGCCGCGCCCGCGCTGGACACCCTACTCACCCGGGGACGCGCACCCGGCGTCTCGCTCGTGCTTGCGACCCAGCGGCCCGACGCGCTCCCCGAGACGGCCGTCTCGCAGGCCGACCTGCTGGCGACCCACCGACTCACCGGTCGTGCGGACACGGCGGCCGTCGCGGGCGCACGCGGCGACTACGTGGACGGTCCCGTCGAACCCCGGATTCCCGCAGGCGTCGGTGACCTGCTCGTTTTCGACGACGCCACCGAGCGCGCCCACAGCGTCCGGGTCAGCGAGCGCGCGACCAGCCACGGCGGAACGGCACCCACCCTCGGAACCGACGGATACGAGTAGTCCGCCCGCGCGACACCTGTATGGACTGGGACCCGACGCTCGCGCTCGTCGCCGTCGGCGGTGCGCTCGGTGCTGTCTGCCGGTGGGGCGTCAGCGTCGCGCTCGTCGGCCCCGCTTTTCCAGTCGGCACGCTCGCCGTGAACGTTCTCGGCGCGTTCTTGCTCGGTGTCCTCCTGTATGAGCGGCGGCTCCGGAACGTGATCCCCTCTCGCGTCCGACTGGTCGCAGGGACGGGATTCCTCTCGTCGTTCACGACCTACTCGACCTTCGCGGCCGAGACGGTCGCGCTCGCGCCGGCGCTCGCGGGGCTGAATCTCGCAGCGAACTACGCGCTCGGCTTCCTCGCCGTGCTCGCCGGCCGCCGCGTCGCGAGGTGGCTGTCGTGACGCTTACGCCGCTGTTCGTCGCGCTCGGCGGTGCACTCGGTGCCGTCTGCCGGCATCTGGTCGATACGCATATCGAGCGCGCACGGGTCGACACGCTCGTCGTGAACGTCCTCGGTAGTCTACTCCTCGGGTTCGTCCTCGCCGCGCCGCTGGGCGAATCGGCGGTCGCGCTCGCCGGGACCGGCTTCTGTGGCGCGTTCACGACGTTCTCGTCGTTCGCGTTCGAAACGGTCCGGCTCGCAGAAGATGGGTTCGTCCGGGCGGCGGCAGCGAACGCCGTCGGCACGTTCACGCTCGCCGTCGTCGGTGTCGTGGTCGGGGGATGGGGCGGGTCAGTCGTCTTCTAACTCCTGGAGCGCTCGCTCGAAGTCCTCGGTTGTGAACTCCGCGGTCGTCTCGTCGAGCTTTCCGCTTAGCTCCTCGATCTCCTCACACAGTTCCGCGTACGCGTCGCTCCCTTCCAGCTCGCGCTCGCTTTTTTGCGTCTCCAGTGCGGCGCGTTTCGAGACGAGCGCGTAGTACTCGCGCAGTTGAGCGTCGTACTCCGACCGGGAGAGCAACTGCTTGACGGCGTCGCGAAGCTCTTCGCGCCGAACCGGCTTCACGAGATAGTCGTCGAACCCCATCTCGATGATGTCGAAATCCGGCTCGACGGCGGTCACCATTGCGACGCGACAGCCGTATCCGGCCGCGCGGATGGCGCTCAAGACCTCGTCGCCGGAGGTGTCGGGCATCAGCCGATCGATGAGCGCGACGTCAACGTCCTCGTCGGCGGCTTCGATGCCGTCTTCGCCACCGTAGGCTGTCCGGACGTCGTAGCTGTCGGCCAGCCACGCGGCATACAGATCTGCGAGGTCGGGCTCGTCGTCGACGATCAGGACCGTCGGCTGACCGTCACTCACGACGACCCCCCGGGCTACGGTTCACAGTACCACATCAACACCGGGGATGTATGAGGTTTTGGGCGCGCTGTCGATTAATGAATGTATAGCTTGCTGATTCAAGCTTTATTTTCCAAACCGCAACACTGCGGAACACAGACCGCACGTGGACTCATCATAAACGCGCCAGAACTACACGAGGAGGTGGCGTCGTGGCGTGAACACTGTTTTACGCCTCTTGATACCACAGTGCGTGATGCTGGTGAGTCAGGGTCAATTGGTTCACCAGTACGAACCGACACCACAGCTACTCTCGGTGTAACCGTCCACAGAAAGCGCCCGAGGCGGGATTTGAACCCGCGTCACGACCGTGACAGGGTCGTATGATGGGCCACTACACTGCCTATTTAAAGACAGTGCGCGAACCGCCCCGAGCCGCCCGTTTCCAGGTGTCTACACATCATTCGATGAGTACCAGACACATAAATCCACCACACGACAACCCTGGGGATATGTCGTATTCGATGAGTCGCCACGCTGTTGGCTGAACCTACCGACATTTCAATCCACACAGCACTATCCGCTACAACGCTGATGTAATAATACGTAGAGTGAACCCTGCAACGAAAAATATCGCACCCATAGTAACCAGCATGGTGTCTCTGGCCATCTCTCGTTTCAGGATGTCATACCGTTCGTCCTTTTCCAATCCTTCAACTGCAATCCGATAAGGTCCCTTGATTGAGTAGCCTGCCAAGATCGCACCGTACAGAATGAATGTCATCCCCAAAACAGCAATTGGGAGAGACTTCACGAAATTGTCTATCAGAAGATATGCAACCAGAATCATCCCTCCGTTTCGATAGAATAGGGTACCAGCACGGTCGTTGTAACTTTCCGCCATGAGGCTCTTGATCTCCTCAATTTCATTATCCTCCCAATCTCGCAACTCTCTAAATTCGCTGGCAACGGTCATTCTAACGGGGATTCGATACAATCGAAGCCTCATTTCTTGAACGTCCATGCAGTCAGTTTGCTACCGATTTTCCAAATAAGTTCTTGGCATGATGGTTTTGGGCGGCTAATCGGGATTGCCTTGACACCGCGACCACTTTCACCGTGGTAGGCGGACCTTTACAAACCTGAAAGTTCTCTGAAGGAATATGGCGACATACGTTGTCAAGTGCGTCAATATTGACCAAGGCTCTGATTACGACGACTGTCGGTGTATCGAATCCATAGGTTTCCCTGGTAAGAACACAGACACGGTAACGCGAAAGCCGTCAACGGTCTATGACTGGGTTGAAAATGAAGGCCACACCGTCGAGGTACACCATAACGGAAAGAAGACAGAAGTACACGGAGCAACCCACGGAACGACGAAATACGTCCGAACAGAGCCGAACGACACGAAAGGGGACAACCTGCTGAAACAGCCAAGTTGCTGAACGGTGATTAGCATGGCAGGTATAGATCTTGGCGGGGTGGCAAGTTGGATAATAGCGGCGCTGATGGGTCTTGGAATCCTCTGGGCAATCAATGAAGGGATGCTCAAAACCCAGTATTCGTTAGGTGACATGTCCATACCAATGGATAATCTGGGTATCCTGATTTTTATTGCCGCAATCGGCCTTGGTGGATTCTATTTCGTCACTGACGTTTTGAGAAAAGTATAGACAGACGACCGCACCGCCCGTCGGGAGCACTGACCGTCCCACCTACCGCAGGACACCCCTTTTAGTATCCCCCCTTACACGTCATTGTAATTGGTAGGGGAGTTGGGGCAGGACCGAATTGGACGAAGGTAGGTTGTGCTACACTTGCTGGCTGGCTGATGGGAAACAGCAAAGAGGGTGTGTTACGCAGATGGGGTCAACTAATGACTGTCGCGGATATTCTCACGCCACGGAATGAGGTTACGGAAGGGCAGTTCCAGGGTGTTTTGCAGGCGCACAAGGTCGGTGACGCCGAGGACCGACTTGAGAACGACGCTGACCGCCTCTTCTCGATGACTTATCCCTCGAATGCCCTTCAGACCGCATTCGATCACGTTGACAACAAACTCCGTGGGCGGGATAGTCAAGGTGGTATTGCTCTGTCGGGTCCCTATGGTGCTGGTAAGTCACATGGGCTGCTCGTGCTTTACCACATGTTCGACAGCCCCGAGATCGCACAGAAGTGGATCGACGAGTGGGGTATCGGACTCGACCTTCCCGACAGTGCCCAAGCGTCTATCCTTTCAACCAGTGAAACCGATGCAGACCTCATCTGGGAACCGATTTTCAAAAAGTTAGGGCGCGAGGACATCCTCGAAGACATCAAACGATACCCGACGACTGAACATTTGGAGCGTCTCACGGACGATGAACCCGTGGCTATCTTCTTCGACGAGATCGAGACGTGGTGGGAGTCATTCGACCAAAGTGAGAACGAGGAACTCCTCGAACGAAACGAGTTCTTCCTTCAGAATCTCTTCGAGGTGGCGAACGATCCACAGGAGGATCTGTTTGCCTTCGCCACCCTGTTGGACAAGAGCCGCGACATCAAGCGCATTCTCGACCGAACGAACCCCTTCGCGGTCGACATGAACGATACTGGCGACCGTGAGCAGATTATCCTCCACCGTCTCTTCGAGACGCGACAGGAGGACGTCGACGAGAAGGCGGTTCGGGACACAGTCAGTGAGTACGTCGACCACTACACCTTCCCCATCGAGATTGACGAACCGAAGCGGTACGAAAACCGCATGGTCGAGACTTACCCGTTCCACCCTGCCCTTCTCGATCTCCTTGACGACATCTACGAGGCAGGGAGAGAGCGTCAGAGTGTCCGTGGCGTGATGAACGTCCTTGCGGATACGGTGCGCCGAAAGTACGAAGAAACGGATCTCATCGTCACGTGCGACATCGAACCGAGCGCGTTCCGCGGTATCAACCAGACGTTATTCAACCGCTACGTCTCCGACAAGGAAGCAATCGAAGGCATCGACTTCGGAGATGACCTACTTCGGACGATCTTCCTCTACACCCTCGAAGAGCGAGAACAGCGAGCATCTGTAACGGAGTGTCTCCTCGGGACGTACAAGCCCGACAAAGCATCCGTCGACAAGCTCCACATGTCCTTGGAGAGCCTCTACGGTGTTGCTCACTACCTCGACCGTGATTCGCAGAAGGATCACTACTACCTCACGGAAGATCCGAAGCTCACAGCCCTTGTTACAAGGGAGCAAGAGCGGGCCCTTCAAGACGACCGAAACAGCATCGAAGAGACCCTCGTCGATGTCGTCCGTAACGATGTGTGGGGCAATGGTGTGTATGTCTACCCAGACGAGGACGTCCCCGATACGAAAGAGTTGACCACGGTCGTGATGCTCGACTACGTCTCGAATGGAGCACTACGGGCTCAACTCAACTCCTTCTTCGAGGGACGGTCGTACCAGAACACCGTACTGTTCGTCACTCCGAAGAAGGAAATTCGTGATGACGACGACGTCATCAGCAAAGCTGCCCGCGTTCTTGGAGCCCAGAACCTCCGTGGCAACGTCGACGACGGTGGTGAGCTTGAAACCATCATCCGAGACGAGAGGCGCGAACTTCGGAATGAGTTGAAAGACCGCTTCGGGAAGTGGGTCAAGTGGAGCGAAGACCCGAGTGGTGAGGGCGTGCGAATGCGGAGAATCGACGTAGCCGCAGACGTCAGCGACGTGAAAGACAAGGTCGGTCGGGACAAGACCTACGTCGGTGAGAAGATTCGGGAGGAGATTGCGGACAAGGAAAGTGGCATCCCAATCGCGTCGATGCTCAATGACTTCAGGCAGTTCCGCCGTATGCCCGTTCTGCTCTCGGACGAGGTCTTCTATTCCGCGGTCGGTCAGCTGTACCGAGACGAGAAGATCGTGCTCGAAGGTGATCGCGCCAAATTCTACGTCCCCCAGAAGGGAGACGCGCTTCCTGACCTCAACGACGATCTAACGATACACCACCCAGACAACCTCGACGATTCGATTTTCGAGGAAAAGCCTGAGCCAGAACCCACCCCGCAAGGAGGAGATGGCGGTGGTTCCGTCGGGATTGGCGGAGGGGGCAGTGGCGGTACTGTCGATCCGACACCTCCAGGGGGTGACGGTGGTGACGGACCCTCCCCAACGTCAGTATCGACGGAGTCCATCAAATTGGAGGGGAACAGTGCCCGCGTTCTCAAGAGTATGGCTGAATCGCGGGTCAACTCAGGCTCAGACACGACGACCCACGTCGACTTGAGTTACGACCTGGATGGCCTGTCGAAAGCGGAACTCATCGAGTTCCTCGATCAGCTACCGAGCGGGAATCACATCGACGCAACGCTGGTGATCGAACGTGCCAAGGAAGACTGAGTCGCTCACTCGGCTGGTCGAGGAAGACGACCCCGTCTCGCCAGTGTGGGATGCGCTTTGGGACATCTGGTATCCCGCTGGCAACGACGTCCGCGATCACTACGGGCGCGAGGGGGATGCAGTGGACTATGAGCGGCTCCTGCTGGATGTCTACGCGGAGTTTTTCCAACAGACGTTGCCCGCTAAGTGTGTGAATGAATCGTCTCTCAACGTCCCTGAGGGCGGCACGTTCGTGGTGATGGACGCGATGAGCGTCCGCGAGGCGGCAATGTTTGTGGACATGCTCATTGGCGAGGGATACGAACCTGAAACGGGGTACTCGTTCTCGTCGATTCCTTCCGAGACGAAGTTCTACCGAGACCGAGTCGACTACTCCCAGTTGAAGCGAGACCTCAAGTGGACGGACGTCAAGAGCCAGGAGCCCAACCTCGACGGGGATGAAGAGATCGTTTGGTGTCGCTTCCCCGACGCACTTCTCGAAAACATCCAGGAGGGGAAGACGAAGCTTTCCTCCATCGAGGAGATGTACGACAAGACGGAGACGGCGTTACGAGCGATTCTCAATCAACTCCAAACCGACCGTGTGGTAATCGGGTCCGACCACGGCTACGCGAGGCTCGACTCGGGTCACACGTTCCAGATTAGTGACGCGGAGAAGTCCGCCCTTCAAGACACGTTCAGCGGACGGTTCGAGAGCGTCGGAAACGTCGATGCCAGCCAACTCGTGAAGGACGGTCTCGTGGTCGAGGCAGACGGCTATTACATGCCTGTCGGAAGATACACGTGGCCCGCCCGAGGAAAGTACAGCACGTTCCAGCACGGGGGTCTCAGTCTACTGGAGTGTATCACCCCCCGTATCGAGGTGACGTTGTAATTATGAGTCAGGACCAGAAACCCCGCCGCCGACCTATTGAGATCTCGTTTCCCATCGACCAGGTGAACGAAATTGCGGAGAAGGAAGCCCACGCCAAACGATACTATCGCCCCGTCTACACGATGCACAAATGGTGGGCGCGACGTCTCGGCTCCGTCTTTCGGACTATGCTCATCTACGCCCTTGCCGACGGGGATATGTCAGTCGACAGTGAGCGACAGTCGACGCTCGAAGATGAGAACGGACTCCCCGAAGTGGATTGGGAGAATCCCGATGCCCTTTGGGAATATTATCTCGAAGACATCGACTTCGATGGGAAAACCGTTCTCGATCCCTTCATGGGAGGTGGGACGAGCATCGTTGAATCCCTCCGACTGGGGTGTAACGCCATCGGGAGCGAATTGAATCCCGTGGCGTGGTTCGTCGTCAAGAAGGAGGTTGAACCCGTGGACCCCGACGAGCTTGACGCTGCATTTCGACAGATCGAAGAGAATGTTGGCGAGGAGATTCGGGATTACTACCGTACAGAGTGCCCTCATTGTGACGACCACGCGGACGGTATGTACTACTTCTGGGTGAATGAATTACCCTGCCGAAACTGCGGAGAGGATGTTGCTCTATTCAAGGACTACCGCTTGGCGAGCGCACGGTCATCAAAGGAAAGCCACTACACCGTGGTTTGCCCTGACTGCTGGCACGTTTTCCAGACCGACGATTACAAGACAAACACAACCTGTCCCGAGTGCGCTCACGAGTACGTCCCAAATGACGCGGGAAACGTCTCACGCGGCAGTTACACATGCCCGCATTGTGACGAACATCCCGAAATGTCAATAATTGAGAGCGTTGAGCGGTTTGGGAAGGCTGAACAGTCGCTCTACGCGGTGGAATACTATTGTCCCGAAACCGATGAAAAGGGGTATAAATCTGCTACTGAGTTCGACCGCAACCTGTTTGCACAGGCAGAGTCGGAGCTTGAAGACAATAGGGAAGATCTGCCGATCCCCACAACAAACCGCTATCGTGGTAGTTCGGACCGCGTGCGTAACCACGGGTTTGAGCGATATGACCAGATGTTCAACGCCCGACAACTGGTCTGTCTTTCAAAACTCTTGCATGACATCGACAACCTTGAAGATCAAAATGTCAAAGAGTTTCTTCTCCTCGCTTTCTCAAGTTCGTTGGAGTTCAATAATATCCTCTGCGAGTACAACCGTACTGCAAACAAGCTTGAGGGGATATATAAACGCCATACGATCACCGCCCGCCACACCCCCATTGAGAATAATATTTGGGGGACAAAATACGGTCGTGGCACCTTCTCAGGTGAGTTCGATAAAATGCGGGCAGGTAAGGAGTTCTGCCTCAACCCATACGAGAAGTACGTCGAAGACGGGGAGACGAAACAGCGGGATGGCGTTGGAAAGATAGAGGGATTCGTAACTGACGACCCTGACAAGATTGGTGAGCCTGTAGAGGGGAATGAGGACGCCACATACAACGTCCATCTCCGCTGTGGCACCTCAGAGTATCTTCCCATCGAGGATGACAGCGTAGACGCCGTCATCACGGACCCACCGTACTTTGACAATGTGATGTACTCCGAGACGGCGGACTTCTACTACGTCTGGCTCAAGCAGGTGCTCGAAGACGAGTACGACCACTTCAGTGCCGAACTCACGCCAAAGGCGAGCGAGGTAGTGAGCGATCCTGCTGGAGAGGATAGTGTCGACACCTACCGTGACGAGGACCACTTCGTCACGGGACTGACGAACGTATTCGACCAGGCAAACCAGAAGCTCAAGCAGGATGGGATCATGGCCTTCACCTTCCACCACAAGGAGACAGAAGGGTGGAGTACGGTCTTGAAATCCGTTCTCGAAGCGGGATTCTACGTCACGGCTCTGTACCCAATCCGTGGGGAGATGCGCGGTTCGACCCACATTCACGATAAGGCGAACATCGAGTACGACATGATCGTGGTCTGCCGAGACCGCGAGGAAGATCCAGAGACGGTGAGTTGGCGCTCGCTGGAAGACGAGATCTACTTCCGTGCAGAGGAGGAGATCAATCGCCTCGAAGAGAGCGGCTCCCGTCTCACTCAGGGCGACATCTTCGCCGTGACGATGGGCAAGTGCCTGGAAGTGTACTCTCGCCACTTCCCGAACGTCACCCACGAAGAGAGGAACATGTCCGTGGATGACGCCGTCGAGACAATCCGCGAAATCGTCGACGAGCAGCTGATGGAAGAGCGAGTGCAGACCCTCAGCGATGAGATGGACGCGCTCAGTGCGGTCTATCTCACTTACGTGCTCGGACGGGGTAGCGAGATCTCCTACAACGCTCTCAACAAGGATCTCCGTCAGCGGGGTGTCGACGTCTCTGAACTGGTCCACGAGGGCCTCCTCGAACAGGAAGGTGACCACCTCAACGTCCGTGGCCCGCTGAGTAGAGCAGACGGAATCGAGTCAAAGCGGAACTCGCTTGCTGTCGACAAGGCCCACTATCTACGGTACCTCTACGAAACCGACCAGTTGGCCCAGAAGTTTGGTCAGTGGACCGACGAGGGGGCAATCGCAGCACTTCGACGTCTTGCCGAGATCGAGAACGACGACGATTACGCCGACATCGCGGACTACGTCGAAGAGCGCACCGATACACAACTTGACCTCGAAGACTTCTCGTAACGATGACCCGCTCAACCTACCCCTGGGCTGACGTTTATAACATAAGACGACCCCAGTCTAAGGTGATTGGATGAGTTTGGACATCGGATTTCACGTTCACTCCGAAGACGCAGTGGAGCGTCACGGACGTTTCGACGATGAGATGAGCGTTGTCGAGTTTCTCCGCCGAGTCAAGCGGATGGAGAGCCTCCCCTACGACATTACGGTAAACGGTCTCGATGACTTCCTACGAGGGGCTGATGATCCACTCGAAGCGTGTGAGTATGTCCACGACATTCTTCGAGACCACGTCAATTTCTTGTTGACCGAGAACCCCCGAGTTCAGTTCGTTGTCGAGGATCTCGAATACTGGGACGAACCAGTTCTCCGAGATAACGGGACCGAGATCCCACTCAATCGAATCTTCCACGGCATTGAGCAGGAAGGTTCGGGATGGTACTACAGCAATATCAACGTCCAATCGTGATGGGCCCGCGCGCACGCGCAAGGCATGGCCGTGCCAGGAGATAGGCTCAACATTAGCCATTCCTCCCCCCAGTCGACTGACTTCAAGCCCCATCTCACACCGTCGAAACCCACCACCACGTAGTCCTTATTCAATCCGCATTCTGTAACTCTCCACCATTCCCACTTCTCTGCCAATTACAAGGACGTGGAAAGGGCCCATTTGAATGGGACGTCCCTGAATCCATAGGACTGCAGTATTCTATTCTCCCATTAGTCTCACTCGGACGCACGGGTTTAGACTATGTCAGAACTATGGTTAATCGGTACTATTAGGGTGATTCAGAACGTAGTATATTGTACGAACGACGCCCCTGCCCCACCGCCTCCGTCGGTCTGGAAAAGGCTCCTTTTGCCCCTCCGACGGTTCGGGACGTGAATACACCGCTTCGCGTTTCGATTTCAAGGCGGGAGGAAAGGCTGTGTCTGGGCTGTTCGTGGCAGCGAACAACCGAGACTATGTCAGCCAGCACAACCAGCGACATCGGAGAGATAGCGATTGATGCACCGACCCTGACCATCGACATCACTGGCCCATACAGATGGGCCCCCGAGGGGATTGAGAGGAGCACCTCAAGCCCTGATAGTGACGGGAATAAAGACGGAGAGTGGACGTGTGACGAGTGCAGCGGTCGACTCGCAAGTAGTGACTTCGAGACCTACTGCGTCGACTGCGGCCTGGTTCACGAACGCCGAATCTTCTGGCATATGTCCTTGAGCATCGAAGCGAAGAGGCGACAGTTCGACCACAACAGCGAGGACGGGAACGGGACGCTCCAGAACCTTCACGCGACTGCCTTCGAGGACTCCGCCGCAGACACTACCTTCGACGGAAGCCAACTGGACTACTGGGTCTACCCCCTTGACCAGTACAATGAGGGTAGAGACGGACACCGCGGACGTCAAGACGATAAGCAGAAACTCGACCGTGACCGTCGGTTCCTCGAACAGCGGGCAGAAGCGTGTGCAACCGCAGCAGGATTGACAGGTGAGCACGTTCGACAAGTAATTCGATACGTCACCTCGATCAACTCAGGAGCCTTCACCTCGTATGGACCTGAGCGGGAAGGTGGCGGACAAGACGCTCACATCGTCGCAGCCATCGCCTACGTCGGTAACCAAGACATCACCGACATTGACCACCGTATGGAACACCGCGACGAGTTCACCTCGGTGGTGACAGACATTGGAATGGACAGAGACGACGTTCGTGGGGCAGTCAATCAACTGCGTAAGCAACTGAGCGGGGAACGTAGGTAACCCCACCACTCTCCTACCAGTTACAATGACGTGTAAGGGGGTGGCATAAACACCCTATCCACACGGTCGGGCAAGATCGGGTCAGAGGGCGCGGTATTATCCACCCCCGCGGGATGAGGTAGGAGTCCCGCGACAAGACCTAATTTTGACGGGGTGGGTATTACCTACACTCATAGTACCAGACGCTCACCTTTGCGACCTGCTTGAGCTTGAGATCCGTCGACTCGACAAGCTCTTTGAGCCGTGTATCAGCGAGTTGTCTCGTACACCCCACAGTCTCAGCGACTTCACTGGTTGAGGCGGGAGAGTGGTCCCTGACGGCTTGCTCAAACTGGTCATCACTGTACTTGCGGTCACGCATGTCTGCGTATAGAAGGCGGAGACACAAGTAATTTGCTACAGTAGCAAATTATAAGTTACTGGCGTATGAAGATGTGACTGTAGAAGGCGGGTCCCTCGGGGCAGAAATGCCCGCGTGCTGGAACACGCGGACGCGGCTTCTACGGGAGGCAGAAGCCATGCCAAACTACGACAAAGCCGTTGAAAGGCTTACCGAAAGAACCGATATTGAACCGCGTGACGCTCGTGCTCTGACCGAGTACCTGACGGTGCTCCCCGAGATCGGGCGCGCAAAAGATAGTGATGAGCTGTTCGTGGTCGTCAGCGAGAGCGGCAACGAGTACTTAGTCGACCTGCGTGACGACGTCTGCGAGTGTCCCGACTACCAGTACCGAGAGGCTCACTGCAAACACCTTCGCCGTGTCGAGTACGTCACGGGCGAGCGCGCCATCCCCGCGTGGATTGATCCGACGGCGGTGGATACACAACTCGGGTCGCACGTCGAGACGTCCCCCAAACTGGCTGCAACCGACGGCGGTGTGGCCGTCGAAACGGGTGGAGACGCCGAAGCTCCCGACGACGGTCGACCCGATGATTGCGACTGTGGCGAGTGGTGTCCCGACGACCTACCGTGCTGGCCGTGCTTCCGAGAGGGGTTCGAGACGCCTAATCCTGAAAAGCTCGAAGAATAGCCTCACGTTCTTTTCGGGTCAGCCCATCCGATCCAGAGCGTTACGTCTGTCGTCGACAGGTGCCTGATCGTACTTCATTGTCGTCTCGGGGTTCTTGTGCCGTAGTTGGGACGCT